>JACCDG010498317.1_pt1 | contig 66156 bp, 74 predicted proteins | sample 7442471 | NCBI WGS metagenome assembly JACCDG01 (sample SAMN15323444, study PRJNA562643) | freshwater metagenome | isolation source: river surface water | place: USA:Blue River Watershed | collected 2017-08-17 | reverse complement strand
TTGGTCGCGGGATTGGGAGTGGTGTTGGGAGCGGTCTATATGTTGCATCTGGTTCAAAAATTGATTTTTGGAAAGACTCACGAAGGGGCGAGTCACCATGCACCGCTTTTTGATTTGAGACCTCGCGAGGTATTGATTTATTTGCCTCTCGTGATTTTGGTTTTTGTGATCGGATTTTATCCTGAATGGCTTTTGGGTCCCGTGCGAGAACGTACGGCCGAGATTTTTTCTGCGATTCCGGGGAGTCTGAGGTAACACTATGCTAAGCACGTTGATTTCTGACTCGATGATTGCGTTGCCCATCCTGTGGTGGGCCGGAATCGGAATCTTACTGGTGACGTTGAGATGTTTTTTGAGCTCTCAAAAGGTCTTTTTGTTTTTGACTCTCGCCTTGCTGGGAATGGGCTTGGTGATGTCTTGGAATGCCGTTGGTACAGCCACTCAAACTATTTTTGCGGGCACAGCGATTTGGGATCATACAGCTCAGCTCTTCACGCTTTTGACTTATCTGATTTCGATCGGAGTTGTATTGATGCTCGTGCCAGGAATGGCGAGCCAGGATTCGACATTCTCGGATGCGTACTCTCAACTTCCCGAGTTTCTCATTTGCTTGGTGTTTTCAAGTTTTGGCGTCTCGGTCTTGGCAGCGTCTTATGATTTGACGTCACTGTTTTTGGGACTGGAGACGCTTTCAATCGGAACGTATTGCCTCTGTGGATTTTATCGGAAGGAACTCCGATCAACAGAATCTGCGTTTAAGTATCTGATGATTGGTGCTTTTTCGACCGCAATCTTTTTGTACGGAATCGCGTTTGTCTACGGCGTAACGGGCGCTACACAGTTTGAGGCCATTCAAACTGCACTGTCTCAGCATTCGTCTTCACCACTCGCGCTTTTGGCTGTTTTGTTTTTGATGGCGGGTTTGGCATTCAAGTTTGCCTTAGCCCCGTTTCATCTTTATACGGCTGATGTTTATGAAGGGGCCCCAACACCCGTCACCGCGTATATGGCAACCATCGTAAAGGTGGGAGCTGTCGCTGTAGGAGTGAGAGTTTTGTGGGGATTTTTGGATTCCCTGTCTTTGTTTTGGGAGCCGCTCTGGTTGGCGCTCTCTACGTTATCCATTTTGGTCGGAAATATCGGCGCGCTTCAGCAGCAAACTTTAAAACGGCTTTTAGCGTTTTCGAGTGTGTCGCATGCGGGATTTTTGGGGTTGGCGTTGATTGCCAATGGAGCGGGCGGCAAGGATGCGTTTCCTCTCGTGTCTTACCTTTTTGTTTATTGTGCGATGAGTTTGGGAGCCTTTGCTGTCGTGAGTTTGCTCGAAGACCGTTCAAAGCCCTTTCGGTTGGAAGACCTCAAAGGACTCTGTCAGACCAAGTTTTGGCCGGCAGTGGCTCTCGCTATATTTTTGCTGGGGATGGCGGGCATCCCACCGTTCGCGGGATTTTTGATTAAGTTTTGGGTCTTTCAAGGACTGATCGAAAGTGGCCAGTGGCCTGTGGCATTGATCGCTGTTGTGGGATCTGTGATCGGCGCGGCTTATTATTTGAGACTTCTCATTTATATGTTCGTTTCGGAAGATCGGGGCGCGGCAGCAAAATGGCCGGGTCTTACGGATCGAGCTTTTTTGGTTCGCTTGGTCATTATTGCCACATTGGCGGTGACGGTGCTCGGCAGCATTCGCCCCAGTCTGTACGCGGATTGGATTTTGGCCGCTCTCGCTGTAAAATAAGAAGGCTTGGGGGACAATCCAAAACAACCCGGAGATGGCGGCGAAGACCTGCTATCTAAACTTTTTGAGGACGATCCGGAAGGAACGGAACTCGGCGTCGCGGGCAGTGGCGCGCAGCCTCCTTTTGGGGGCAACACTCGAGTCGATAAGGATCGTCTTTCTCAAACAGAGTTCCTCCATGCACCCAAAACAATATCGGGAGCTGAAGCGACACAAAGTGAGCAGGTCGATAGCGCGACGGATTTGCAATTTCAGCCTGAGCAACTTCAAAAGATGATGGATACAGGTCCATTAGCGGATGATCAGATAAGTTTTTTTGATCGTAAGCCGCCGGCAGAAGCAAACCATAATCCAGATTCGACGATGATTTTGGATACTCAGGATTTAGTAGAAGAGCCTTCCGAGGATCCCATTGATCAAGCGCTTGCGGGAGCGATGAATGCCCCAGCCCCCTCGCCTACTGACGATATTCTCAATTTAGATGCGCCTTCAGAAATTTCGAGTTCGGACTTTTCGCCCAGAAATTCGGATGAGTTTACCGCGACAGATGCAGGCCCCAGTGAAAAGAGTGAAGTGAAGGCCGAGGACTTCGCGGATGTTTTTAGTCAGGAGCCCATTCAGGTTGCAAATGTTCAGCCCAATTCGAAAAAGGGGCTCAATATTTCTTGGAAGCCTCTTGCCCGCGCTGCGGGAGTTTTGATTCCCGTTTTAGGTGGGCTTTATTTTTTGCATTCTACAATGAAATCCGATGCGGGCTTGATGGGCTATCGTCTCGAGGGCTTTAGCCTTGTTCGAGCGTATCATCCGCCTTCTGAGATTGAGCTCGCCGAGTTCGATAAGATTTTTCAGGAGAGTGATCGGGCCCTGCTCGAGGACTCACCTGCTGATTTGATGGCGGGGCATACAAAACTTCAGTCCATCATCGAAAAGGATGAGCGAAACGCACAGGCTGTGAGTCGGATGCTCGAACATGCAGCAGCTCTGATTTATTGGTACGGCACAGGGAGTTCTTGGGCGCGCACCTATGACGAAGACATGTCGATTCTCACGCAGGTGGGCAAGCACACCGGAAAGTTTGTGGATAATATTTTTGCGGAGCGGGCCAAAGCTCGACGTTCCATGGCGGTGGGGGATTGGCGCTCGGCCCTTTCAAGTCTCGAAAAATCGATTCCGCGTTTATCAGATACGTCGGATTTGAGCGCTTTGATGATGGTTCAGCTTGCTTGGGCGAATGAAGACCGCCAAGGAGCCCAAGCGTGGCTCTCCAAGGTAAAGGATCAAAAGTCAAAGACTGTTCGATACTGGTCGGCACTCGTAAAAGACAATCAGCAGGAGCTCATGGCTGTGGGCGCAGAGGGATATCTTCCGGCACGAGTGGAGGCGTTAGGACAAAAGATCCTGCGCGCGAAGTCCGATGAAAGAGCGCGGAGTCTCAAAGAGGCGGAGTCTTTGCAAAAAGAGGTGGCCGAGTATCCAAATTTAAACACCTCCATTGCCGAACTCAGAGCAGATCTCTTACAGCTGGACGGGCAGGGAAGCGAAGCACGAAAGGCGTGGAAGGAACTCACGGCGTCTTCTGTCAGAAAATCAGAATTATGGCAAAAAATTGCCCAGTCCGCTGAAAAGGACGCCCTTTGGGACGAAGCACTCGAAGCCTATCAACAGCTCGAGAAGATGAATATTCTGAACGAAGCCTCGATCGAGAAATATGCCGAACTTCTTCGTGTGCGTGGACGGCTCGTGGATGCAGGAAGCGTCACTTCGCGCGGGCTAGAAAAATTCTCAAAGAGTACGGGGCTTCATGCAACACAAGGAAGAATTTCTTGGGATCTCTATCAAGTCGATGCTGCCAAAGAGGCGTTTCAGAAGGCTTTGGCGATCAACGAAAAATACGAACCTGCCATTTTAGGTTTGGTAGAGATTGCGATGAGTCGTCGTGAGTATCTGGAAGCGACCAATTTGCTCAAAAAAATTCCTCCTGAAAGTGCGGAGTATTCAAAGTCACTAGTGACCCTGGCTCGATTGGAGCTGCAGCGAGGCAATCCCGATCAGGCCGAAGAAAATTTTAAGAAGGCACTCAAGGTGAATCCAAAAGTGGAAGAAATCTATCCGGCTCTTGTCGATTTGCAGCTCCGTCAAGAACGGGATGCCGAGGCGGAGGCGCTCTTGGGTGATGGGGAGAAAGTTTTGGGGCGCTCGCCTTATTTAGCACTGAGTCGGGCGCGTCTCTTTCAGTTTCAAAAAAAATACGCCGAAGCACTTGAAGTTCTTGCTCCCGCCCTTAAGTCACATGATCATCTCACCGCGCTCCATCTTTTGGAGGCCGACCTTCTCATTGATTCTGGAAAGACGCAGCAGGCCGCACAAAAGTTGACATCGCTTCTCAATAAGCAAGCGAGAGATCCTGATCTTGGGTACCTGAGAGCAAAGCTTCAGTCTGTTGATTCTCAAGCAGCGGCCCAGGATTTGAATTCGGGGGAGGCTGCGATCAAGTTATTGGATTCGGTGATTCGGCAAAGTGATCAAGAAAAGTATCGCCTCCTGATGGCCAAAATCTCTTTGCAAGTGGGAGAAAGACCCGTCGCTCAAGAGCAGGTGGATGCTACCTTGAGACTCAATTCTAAGAGTGCTTTGGCGATGAGTTTGCAGGGGGATTTGGCGATGGATGCGGGCAACTATGAGTCCGCTGCTCGATCTTACAAACTGGCGCTTCAGTCGACCAAGTTTCGAACCGAACTCTATGCCAAACTGGCAGAGGCTTTTAAACAGCTCAATCAACCAGGTCAGGCCCTGCAGTTTTATCAAAAAGTGACCCAGGAACGTCCCAACGACGCTCAGGCACATCTCGAGCTCGGAAAGCTCTATAATGCCGAAGGAAGACTCCAGGGAGCACTTTTAGAGCTCAAAAAGGCCGTAAAATTGGACTCCAAACTCTCCGAGGCTTATTACTTTTTGGGCTTTGTTCAAAAGGAGCTTGGCGATGAGCGAGGGGCCTTGAGCAGTTTTGAACAATTCCTGTCATTGAGGCCCGACTCAACGGAATCTGCGACCATTCGAGATGAGGTTTATTTCTTGAAGAATGGCGGCAGCGGCAACTAAAGTCGAAGCATGTTCGACCTCAAAGATCTCTCAGAAAAATTTGATCAATACTCGACATCTTGGAAGCGGCGAAATCAAGGCGCATTGAATTCACTCGTTTTAGGACTTGAAGGAGATCTCAAGCGCCGCAAAGAGCTCATTCGCATTCAAGAGGATCTTCTCGCTCAGCGAAACAAAGCCTCTCAAGAAGTGGCTCAAAAAAAGAAGGCGGGTGAAGACGTCACCTCTTTGATTCAGCAGCAAAAGACATTGGGCGAGCAGGTAAAAAAAGCAGAAGGAGAGTTCGAAGAGTTTAAAGCCGCCTTTGAACTCAAACTACAGAGTTTGCCCAATCTACCCTTTGACGAGGTTCCCGAAGGAAAGTCCGCAGAAGATAATAAAGCTGTTCATCAATGGGGCACGCCAAAGAAATATGATTTTGAGCCTCTGTCACACGAAGTCTTGGGAGAAAGGCGCGGATGGTTTGCTTTTGATAAAGCCGCGGAAATCACGGGCGCGCGATTTGCTATTCTCAAAGATTTTGCGGCTAAGCTTGAGCGCGTACTCGCTCAGTTTATGCTCGATATGCATACACAAGAAAATGGCTACACCGAAGTGATCCCGCCATTCATCGTCAATTCCAAAACTCTTTATGGCACATCGCAGTTGCCCAAGTTCAAAGAAGATCTTTTTAAACTCGAAGGCTTTGATTATTTCTTGATTCCGACCGCCGAAGTCCCCGTGACTAATTTTCATTGTGGAGAGATTTTGTCGGTTCAGGATCTCCCCAAAAACTATGTCTCTGAAAGCCCCTGCTTTCGATCGGAAGCGGGCAGCTACGGGAAGGATCTGAAGGGTCTGATTCGTCAGCATCAGTTTAGAAAAGTAGAGCTCGTTAAAATCTGTCATCCATTAGAATCTCAAAAAGAGCATGAGAAAATGCGCCGAGACGCAGAGCGAGTTCTTGAAGCTCTTGAGCTGCCTTATCAAACAATGGTTTTGTGCACGGCGGATATGGGATTTGCGAGCCGCAAAACCTATGATCTCGAAGTTTGGCTGCCTTCGCAAAATGCCTATCGAGAGATTTCTTCGGTCAGCAATTGCGGGGACTTTCAGGCGAGACGCATGAATACGAGATTTCGTGATGGTGATGGTAAGCCAAATTTTGTTCATACACTCAATGGAAGTGGACTAGCGGTGGGGCGAACACTCATTGCCGTCATCGAAAACTATCAGCAAAAAGATGGCAGCGTCGTGATCCCCGCGGCTCTCAGAAAGTACTTTGGCGGACTGGAGAAGGTTTGAGCTTCAGTACGTTTGAAGGAGAAATCTCAGGAAAAATCAAACTTGCTGGCAGAGCCTGGCGAGCGGAGAGCCCGCGAGGAACGGTCCTTGGTGTTCATGGGTATTCCGAATACAGCGGAAGGTATGATCATGTCGCAACCTTTCTGGCCAATCGTGGCTTTAATGTTTTTTGGATTGATCTTCCCGGCCACGGCAACAGTTCCGGTCGTCGAGGCAATATCGATAGCTTTCATACGTATATCGAAGCCTGTGAGTTTCTTGTGCAAAGAGCGGCCGAGAGTGCTAAGCCGCTCCATCTTTTTGGGCACAGTCTCGGAGGGTTGATTTGTCTGAGATTTTTGCAGACTTCACCTCTGGCCAAAAATATTTCGAGTACTCTGCTTTCGTGCCCTCTTTTGGGTCTCAATCGGTTTTCAGAATTTAAGTTAAGGTTTTTGGAAGTCGTAGCGACTGTGCTTCCCAATATCACTTTGCCCAATGACAAAGAGCTGGGAGCGGACAGTCTGACTCATGATCTAGAGATGCAAAAGAGCCGAAGCCAAGACACATTAGTGAATCATGTAGTGACGTTTCATTGGTTTCGAGAGTTCGTTCGGGCTCGTCGTGCTGCCTTTAGAGAGGTGGGGGCGCTGTATCTTCCTTTGGGGATCATGCAGGCTGAAGAAGAGCTGGTGGTAAGTGCGGAGGAGAGTCAGCGCTTTTTCAATTTGATTGGGGCGCCGCAGAAGGATTTTAAAGTTTATCCTAAAATGCGTCATGAACTCGTCAATGAGGTCAATCGAGCCCAAGTATTGGCTGATATGCTGAATTGGTTTGAGTCTCAGTCTTTGACGCGATCTTTTGTGTCAAAATAGAAGTATGGCCGATCCAAAGGTTAATTTCGTTCAGTCCAAGAAGGCTGGCGCTGCTGGGAAGGGTGACGTATCTGCGAGCTCTTCAAAAGCCAAGATTCCGATTGGATTGATTGTATTTATCGTCGTTCAAGGTGCTCTCCTTGCTGGGGGTCTCATTTGGTACAAGGGTTATGTCGGGGTCAAACAAGAAGAGCAAATCAAGGCCGATCAAGAGGCCGAAGAAAAAAAGAAGATTGAAGCAATGACGTTTCAATATCCTTTGGAAACCTTTTCAACAAATATTTCGTCAGCTACTTCGGATCTCAAGGTCATGCAAGTATCCATGACATTTGAAGTTCTTGGGCAAAGAATTCAGGACGAAATGAATTCAAGAATTTTTGAAGTGCGAGATGAAATCAACAACGTCCTCTCCTCAAAGTCCGAGAAAGACGTGAGTAGCCCCGAAAAACTCAGAACTCTTCAACAGGAGATTAAGCATCGAATGGATAAATTGCTTGAAAAGGGCGAAGTCCAAAAAGTTTATTTCACAGATCTCGTCATCACAGAGCGAGTACAGTAAGCTCTCTTACATGAATATATTATTGGTGGGCCTGGGCGGAGCCGTTGGGGCGATCTCCCGCTATTTGGTCAACTTGATGTTGATTGGCTCCTGGGCCACTCTCGCGGTCAATATTGTGGGGAGCTTTTGCGTCGGTCTTGTTTTGGCGAGTCTCAAAGATCATCCAGAGTTCTCTCAGCTCTATTTGCTTCTCGTCGTGGGATTTGCCGGTGGGTTTACAACCTTTTCGGCATTTAGTGCGGAGACTTTTAGACTCATCGAATCACAGCAGTGGGGTCTTGCCGTTTTTGGCGTCGGCGCCAACGTCATTCTCTCCGTTGGCGCCTTTGCATTCGGCACTAAGGTATTCTGAGCGGATCCAAAAGTGAGCGCCACGCATCACTCTCTTGCGTACACACTGCCAAAAGACTCCGTGCATCTTCGTCTTCTGCAGCAGATAGGCTGGCAAAGCAGAGCTTTCCGTTGAAAACAGTGTTCTTGATCTCTGGGACAGTCACCTCGTATTGTCCGATGACTCTTTTTTCGCAGATGTCTTCAACGACCACGAGGTACTTGGTGATCATGCGACGATTGAATGATGTTTTTGCGTTGTATTTGTATAATTGAGAAGAGCAGAGCTCTCCATTCACGTAAGAGACGCAATCCGATACCGACTTGAGTGTGGATCCGATTTGAATTCTCTTCTCACCCACGCAGGTTGATGGCTCGTCGAGCCCGTTTGTGAGCGAAACAAGCAATGCAATTGATGTAAAACTAATCATAGAATTTCCCTCCGTCCAAAATTCTAACTCCGGGACCAAGGGATTGCATCAGAAACTTCTTAATCGTGCCGCACGGGTGTCTCTCCAAGTTTCTCAATGTGAGGTTCAGAAACGCCTGGCTTTTGAATAATCCAAAACCCAGACGAGGCATTGCCGGATTGGTACACCCTCGCCTTTTCAAAGGTAATGGTGTGATAGGGCGTGCGAAATCTGACCTCTTCACTCTCTGTGGACTCTAAATATGAATTGTTGATCATTTGAAGGGGGTCAAAACTGATACGTGTCACCTTGCTTCCTCCAACTTGAGCTTGGGAGATCAAAAAATCCTCATTCTCAATATCGCTCAGTGTCATGACTTTCTTAAACAAGGGGATACGCTTTTTAAATCCAATGACTTGGTTGAGTTCTTCGAGAGTATTTTCGATAAGGGTGTCATCTCTGTGATAGGGAGTGTGGTAGGGGATCAACCCATTGTAAGGATTCCAATAGATAAAGTAGTCCAAGTTTCCGCTCGAAAGAGCGATATGAAATATCTCCTCTCGATAGACGGGCTTAAACTCTGGTCGAGACGCAAACGAGGGATACATGATCCAGGGGCTCAAGGGCACAGCCGAGGAGACAAACGAGCTTTGCACAAATTGAATGTCCTTTCTCATCGCATTAAAAGCTGTGCGATCAATTTTGGTCCCGGATGTATACGCAAACCACTGCCCGAGATAGGTATAGAGCTCAGGGGCTTGGTGTGTCCCCATATGGTGCCCTCTGCCTGATGCAAACGCGGGATGGCCCTGGCCATCTCTGAGCTCAAGACTCGGCGTATAGTACTGAGTAAAGTAATTTGAAGTGGAGGCTCGCGGATAGTACTCCCTGAGCGGGCTTGCGATCGCCTTGTCGAGTGAACTCGATATGTAAGGTTCAGCGATATGTTGCCAATCAAAAATGGCGGGCCATTGGGGGGATTCAGGCAATCCGAGTGCCTGAAAGGGTCGATTGCCAAAAAGGGCTTTTAGTCCTTTGAACGATTCTTGCTTCCATTGCAAATCCGCTCGGTATTGATCCTGCATATACGCCCCAGCTCCGATTTGCCGCGCGAGCGATTGTTGAGGATCTTCAAAATCAATAATAACGCCATCGAGTGGGATGCTTTGATTTTTCCATTCACTGAACTGTCGGACAAATCGCGCGCGGAGCTTTTGAGTTCCATAAGTCCACGGTAGGCAGTGATACGAGGGGTCTTCTGTGCATGCATCCATAGCATTTGAGTTCAGTCGATCGCCCGCATCATCAATGGAAGGATCTTCAATAAACACGAAGCGTCTTCCTGCAGGTAATGCGCGCAGCTGCTTTCTTAAAGTTGAAGCTTGAGTGGTTCGATTGACCCAGATGAATCCAGTGATATGCGAAAACTGCTTGGGTTCTTTGATGTCGTAAGGGCTGCGCCAGGAGGTGGCAAAAAAGCTTTTGCGCTGGCAATCAATTCCTTGCGGATCCAGTTTTGCACAAGGGAACTGAATTTCACTTGGTGCCTCTTGTCCAAGCAATAGCAATGCCACAAAAATCGATGAGTACGCCATACGACACCCCCTTAACCCTCAATCTATTTTATCAACGCGATGCGTTGACGCGGAGCGGCGCCATTAGTCGTCAGTGCTTAGAGTGGGAGGAGAAGTCTAATTAGTCTTTGGATACCGGATTGGAATGGTGGATCACGCTCATGGTCTTCCATTTTCCGCCTCTGAATCTCCAAATCAAAATGGCCGTAATGGTAAACGAATACAAAACAACAAAGCTCCAAGCGAGGACGACAGCGTTTTGAGAGTTTTGGAGCAAAAATGCGGGGAGCACCATCAAAGGCCAGGGCACAGTGAGCGCCACCAATGAGACAAATCGGGTGTCGCCTGCTCCTTTGAGAGCAAACGAAAGATTGAGATACAGGCTGTCAAAAATCGTAAAAATACCGACAATTGCCAAAAGCTGCGGTGCAATCCTGCTGACATCGGACCAAAGCGCGAGATTTTCCTCGTTCTGAAACCATGAAATATAAAATTCAGGAATCAGAAAAAATGTGAGGGCGATCGTGCTCATATAAATCAAGGAGATCTCCACACCATCCCAGGTTTCTTGCGCGGCCTTTTGGGGATTCTTATCTCCAAGTCTCTGTCCCACAAGTGTCATGACGGCCTGAGCGATACCCATACTGGGCAGAACCGAGAGCATCATCACCGTGACGGCGATACTGCTGCTGGCAAGGGCTGCGTCCCCGTTAGGCAATCGCCCCATGATGATCAAAAACACCGTGAATGCTAAGCCCTCGAGCGCCCACTGAAGCCCGCTCGGGATCCCAAACTTTAAAAACTGTCCAATTAATGCGGGATTAAAATGCCAGCGACTGAGAATCTTAAATTGCGCTTCATGTGCTGAGGTAAAAATCATAAAGCAGCCGTAGATCGCAGCACCATAGGTTGCAATCGCTGTGGCATAGCCTGCGCCCGCAATACCCATCTCCGGAAAGCCAAAGTTTCCAAAGATGAGAAGGTAATCTAAGCCAGCGTTCAGAACCAAGCCGATGAGATTGATCCCGATCACGGTGCGTGTTCGACCGAGTCCCGTAAAAAACCCACTGATGGCAGCGACAATCGCCGTAGGAAGCGCTGAATATCCCAGAGAGTTGAAGTAATCTACTTCGAGGGTTTGAATATTGGGCGCATGATTCACCAGCGCAAAAAACCAGGGCGAGAAAAGATTGAGAACAAGAAACAAAACACCGCCGAAAATACTGACGTAAAACGACTGCCAAACAGAGCTGCCGATTTCATCTTCCTTCTTAGCGCCAAAATATTGCGCGACGAATGTTGTGACGTAGCTCGCCGTTTGCTGCAATAGCGCCATCGGAACCCAAAAGACACCCATCACCGCCATGGCTGCCCCCAAGGCTTCGGTCGAGTACATCCCTAAAAACACGCGATCAATGGTGAGTTGAAGATTCCAAAAGCTATTGGCGATAATGAGAGGCCAAGCAATGCGGAGGATCGCCTTCCATCTCGAGAACCGATTTTGCATTCACCTATTAGATCATGAGTCGGTTAAACCGTCATTTTAATCCGCGATCTATGGCCATTGGATTTGGAGACAGATTCTCTTAGTGCTTGGTCACACCTGCATGAGAATCTGAATCTCCGATCTCATCCATTGCAGTAACTTTTTCTGGCTCACACCACTCACCAACGGTTCCGTACGAATGGTATGCAGTCGTGCAGCAATTCAAGAAAGTGAGATTGCCATCAGCCCCGCGACAAGCCTGTCGAGTCCCGGGAGAGTTGCAAGGAGTTCCCTTGAGGTCATCACAGTTGCTGACTCCCGGGCAAGCGAGACCGCGTTCGTTGAAGTAATCGCAAACCTGCTTAAGGTCATTTGGGTTGCTTACACATTCCCACCAAAATTCTTTGATTTCGGGGATCCATGGGCGCCGACGATCTGGTCGAACCGTGGGGGAGAAGGGATTGATGATGTACCTCCATCTCCATTCGCGCCATTGGTTGGGAACGTTAGGACTGGGAGCTGGGGGCTCGTTGCCTTCTGGCACGATGAGTGGGATCAGGCGAGGCCAAAGTGTGCGCCGAAATTCTTGATCACATGCTGGACTGGAAGAAAATCTATCCACATCGCCGTCTGGAAAATCTGCTGTCGGGGTTATTCGCCAGCAATAAAGAGGATCCATTCCACCATTAACTTGCTCGGGATCAAAGATGCAAAACTCATATTGCCCATTAGGAAGTTGGCGTCTGACTAAGGGCAATGCATGACCGGCTGAGTTTCCATAGAGGAGTCGATCTTGAATGTAATAGTAGAAAATATAGCACTTGTCGTTGGGGTAGAGCCGACTGTACTCGATGCAAAATTGCTGAGCTCGATCGACACATTCATAGACGTTCTCTATGTGGAGTTCCGTAAAGCAGCGCGCAATATCAGCTGGATAGTCTGTGGGAATCTCTGTGTTAGGAGTCAACGTTGGATATCGAACATCGGGTTCGCGAGGTTCCGGATCATAGAGGTTCTCCTCGGGCTGGACGAAGGATCGATTGACCATTTGCTGGAGACTCAATCCAGCAGCGAGATCTCGTTGAATACTGGGCCAAGCGGCATCCAAAACGCTTTGCCATTGAGCGGGGGTCAGTACAGAGGGCGTTTGCGGCTCATCCACCGTGACATTGCCCATGACATAGTAGATGAGTTCGATATCCCCTGACAAAAAGGCATCCTTAAGCGTGAAATCTTGATAACTCACGGATGGGCAGTCTTCGTGGGTGACATACTGTCCGAGCGTCATAGTCGTCGTTGCAACAAGTGAGAGTGCACAAAAAAGAATGCGTTTCATTTTTTCTCCAGATCAATTGCTGTTTGAATTGTTTCTAAGTTCTCGAGGTTCAACCCGTGTGAGGTTGTACACAGAAACTGATAGTTCTGAATTGTCACATCATCGTCAAAAGCCGATGGCCTAAAGACACCCTTTTGGCAGCTGTTCGCGCTTATCTGAGATAAATGAAGATCAGACTTCTTAATTCTAATAATCAAAGCCTTCGTGGCCAAAATCTTGTTGGACGTCTCATCGTTCGTTCGTGCCCAGATCAGTCGAAGAGTGCCAGTCTTCATTTGTTCCAAAAGGCCGGGGACGGATTGAGGAATTGAATCGGACTGGAAGACTAAGCGAGGAATAAACAAGTAAATGAACTGAGAGGGCTGCGTTGTATGTGAATCTAAGGGTTCAATTTTTTGGATTGCGCTTTTGAAAGCCGAACCATTTCGCATTCGAATGAGTGTCGGAGAGAGCTCTACATTTGAACTCTCTACGCTGACGGTCATCGGCTCAAAGGAGGGAGTAAAGTCCGCTGGCACAGATTCAAAGGAGACTCTATGCCCAATGTACTCTAGGGAGATCATTGCTGACTCTAGTGAGCGCCTCCTTTGGGAGTCCTTGGGAAGTTTTCCAAGAAGTTCTCGCCACTCGAAAGGAGTAATCTGATAATCTTCAGAGGTCTTTGGATGAGATTCATTAAAAGAAGGCGACCGATAACCAATGATCAAATAGTTGGGGAGATCGCGGCGTTCGAGCTCGGCAATAGTGCGGAGGTTCCAGCGTTGGAGTTCATCTTCCAGCGGCAATCCTTCAGACTGCACAGTAGAAGAGTCGATCCATTGACTCCATTCGGACTCTAGGAGCTCAATTCGTCCTGGCTGAAAGTTTGAGGGAGAAGGTTGAGCGGTTAAAATGCTGAGCGCCGAAATTGAAAGCGTCAAAAACATGAAGGCGGACTTAGCACCGTCATCCATAAAATCAAAGATGTGACTCTGGCCACATTCGAGCCACTTTTTAAAAAAGGAGAAGTTCAATCCGCGACGTGCTGTACGTCGATAATCTCGTGCGGGAATATCTTAAAAAAAACAAAGGACTCTTTGGCTGGGTCAGCCCCTGGCGCAGCAAAAGTGTCCATCCGTGGGAGCCAGAGTTTGAAGACAAAGACTTGGAGGCTGGGATCTTCCTCGAGATACCATCTGGTTACAGTCCGAGCGAGGTCAGGATCCTTGGTCACAGAAATCAATGTGTCAATCGTAGGCAATGGGGGAGCTTTAGTCAGGCCGCCCATAATTCTCTCGGCAATCATACTAAAGACATTGTGTGTAAAAATATCTGTCTCGTTGTAGCGGACTATATGGTCGTTTCCCGGGCGCAAGTACCGTGAGTCGATACCGTTTTGCAAAATCATCCCAACATCCGCTGGTCTCAGAGCCATTCCACGAAAGTAAAAGTCGTATCCCATTTGCTTTCGAAAATCCCGTCGGATTCCCCAGGTGTCACTGGTCCTATTCTTCTTTGCAAAAGCAATGAGCTCATCAATCCAGTACATGGCGGTTGGATCTGCAATCAAAGGCAAGTGATCATCACGCAGCTTTGAGAGTCTCGAGAGGTATCGCATGCCCACATCTTTGCCGTAACGCTTGGTTGCTAGGGTCTTCAGATCGGGGACTTTCGCCAACGACTCTTTAAAGACCGAAAACCGACCGTCCGGAGAGCTGAGGAGTGATTTGAGTTCTGCAATGCAGGAAGCCGGCTCCGCCAACGTCCCTTGAGAAGTGGAAATCAATGCAATGCAAATAGCCAAAAACCACCGAGAGGTCATCTCGGTGGTTTTTGTCCAAACAAATGATATTTACAAGTACTAAGTACGCACCCCGTGTTTTTGCGTTCTTATCAGCTCGAGTACCTGTTGTTTTGAGAATCAATCCGCCATCATTATGGGGGATTGCATTTCGCGCTCCACCAATGGACTGCACTGCACATCGACACTGCTGTCCAAACACATTTTGATGTGGCAGTACTCATCTGGTCTGTCGCTTTGCGGCCTAACGCAGGCGCCTTCGTAGCAACCTGTCTTATCAAAGTCGTGTGGTTCATAAACCCAGCACGCTCTCCCCTCGGGATCGATATAGATTCCCCTCCATATGCTGTCGATCTCACAGTACGAGAAGATTCCACACTGAACTTCTGTTTTCTCGATGACAAAGCAAACCGCCTCAGGCGACGGTGCTTGGGGGCATTCGACACGGCGAATTCTTGTTCTGTATCGTTTGCAGCTTTTTTTGGCGAGAAGGTTTAGACAGTGAATCTTTGTAATCGTTTTGACCTCATCAATTTTTAGCGTCGAGGCTTCTGCTCTCATCGATCCCTCTTCACGAAAATTAGAATCGAAGATTTTGTTCAGCATTGCGGTGATATCATCGCTTGAATAGACATTCTCAGAACAAGCAATCATCCCTATAGCGAACACGAAGACGCCCTTGAATCTCATCATGCTCATGAGCAATGCACTTTCTATGCTCACCTCGTTGGTTTGTGTGCGTGAGTTGTGTGCATGGAATGGTTCTCTCTATGAAAACAGTGCGAGATAATATTGGAGATTGGTGGGCAGAAAAGTGAGACACTCGCTTACCATATTAGAAATCTCCAGCCCTAGTAAAATCAGGCACTTAGATTTGTATATTCCTTGCACTTCTTGGTCGCATGAAGAATTCATCCCTCACTATGTCTGTCATCGTATTCATATTCAATATGGCCGATGCCCATTCCCAAGTGCGTTACAATGATGTTTCAAGGGACGATATTGAATTTGCTAAAGAACAAGTAAAGCAGCGAGAGGCTGTGAAGGCCGAAAGGCTTGAGAGCGACAGGCTACAAGCTCAAAAGAAGGAAGATGCTGCTCAGATTCAGAAGGCCGCCATTCTCCAAAGGGATTACAAGGTATGGATTGCACTGGGCGATGCAGAGGAGAACTTTCGAATTGTAGTGCGATTGGATCGATTGCGTTCGGTCGATTATAAAATCGATGCTGTAATGGTACCTTCAGACCGTGGTCCTCGATACCTTCAGTTTTCAAGGACCGACGAGAAATTTTTCGATTGGAGAGGCGAAAGTAGAAGGCCTTACTGGGGGGCACCAGAGCAGTCGCAGCGAGACCTCTTTGTTGCTTTTTCTGAACTGCGCGCTATTTCCTCCGACGAGGATCTCGAAAAAGCCATTGAGGCCGAAGACAAAGAGTGGAAGGACGTTTCTCCTGCAATTGCCTATTCGGCTGTACTTGAAGCGACGGGCTCAAAGGCCGAACGACTTGCGCTTCAGAATCTCATGAAGGAGAAGGGTGTAGAACCATTGAATGTCTCTTCGACAGCCTCGCTCAAGGCGATTCTTGATTTGAAAGAAAAGGAGAAACTCATTGGAGATATGCAAAAAAAACTCGATCAAGCGATTTGCGAAATCGAGGATTCAAAGTGCCGAATTGAGGAGTTAGAAGCACAGTCAAAAGCCCTCCAAGAGCAACTGGCTGCAATTCTCAGATCTCTCAATGAAAAAATGTCTGAACCGAATTGTCCTGCTCCCTTTCCAAAGTAGTTAGCTGAAGAGAGCAAAGCCGTGTCGGAAAAGGCGCGAGGATAAAATGGACCGACCCGAACAATGGGCGAACCCACCTAAGTTCTCACATTCATTCAAGTTTTTAAGTCGACCGACTGATGTTAATCCCGAAAAACTCCGAAAAATGTACTACGAGGACAATTTGAGTGCGAGTCAAATCGCTCAGCGACTCGATCTCTCGAAGACATCTGTACTCGAACGTCTGCGCAAAATTGGAATCAGAAATGGTGCAGGAAAATTAGGAATTACTGATCCTAAAAACTATCGGCACATGAGTGCTCCTATCGGATGGAAAGTAAAGGAAGGCAAACTTGTCCCTCATAAGAATGAGATCAAGACCTGTCGGTTGATTGTTCACAACATTCGATCAGGGCATTCGTTGAACGCTGTCGCTAAAGAACTTGTTCATAGAAAAATTAAAAATCGCAATGGGGTGGTGTCATGGAATGCACCGACTCTCCGGCGAATATACAAACTCTGGAAAGATAAACTGTAAAAGGAAGGAAACAAAAATGAACTTCAACGATCTTATCAATGCCTTTTGTGGCATAGCTCTCTTCTTCGGAATCTCGACCGGAGTGTATAAAACCTACAAATATGTGCGCCATGAGGTCATTATGCAGTCACAGAGGGGTTTACCCTCGCTTGAAAAATTCTCCAGGCAACTAACAGCGCCGCAGAAATAATTTTGTCTTAGCAACGCTGCCTACTGCGAAACCTTACCTCTGGTTGCCATTGCGACCAATGTACCCTGGCACCCTCGAAAGGGGCGTTGAAAGCGGACACTAAAAGCTCGACCGGGTGCGGCGCTGACAAGACCATGAGCGACTGGGTCTGCGAGTTTTCGATAGTAATCGAAAATAAATCCTTCACTGAATCGCGCTGAAATTTCATCAAGAGTGCGTCGGTATCGTTCGTAGTCTGCTTGTCCTCCGAAACGCAAAAATTCTAAAATATGGCCCGGACCAACACGAATAAAATGTCCATCTAGCGCCTCTCCAAGTTCGGCCTTCACACGCTCTGCATAGCGAGCAACGGCGGAAAGATAATCCGCATCCGTAAAATTTTGTTTTCTCAGAATGACGGAGACTAGGACATAGCCCGTTTGCCAGTCCGCATCCCATTGTCGAGAAGGATCGCGCAGATCAAATCCGACTTTGTTTGTCGAGCTTGCCATTTCAAGCGTTCCAGAAAATATTTTAGGACTTGCGCTAAAAGACAGCGATTTATCGAAACCTAAAAAGTGTGCTTCACGATACCAGCCGCTCGTCACCTGTTGAGCCGCATTGTACGCCTCTTCGCTTTGATGAATAACTAATGCAGCTTCATGAAAAGGAAGCTCTTTCAAAAAAGCATCAGCGGGAAGTGGCTGATTGAGGTCAAGAATCATTGGAAGATATGCCTGAACGGAGTTTGGGTTTGCCGTGACCGTTGTTCGAATCAAAACTTCCGATAGAAATGAATAAAGGCCTTCATTGGAAATATCGGCACGTTTGATTCCTTCCCAAATTCTTACAAATGGAGGGGCGGCATCCGTCCTACTACTTGCGAATAAAATCGCAATAAACCCACACAGACGAAGGCTTGCATTTAACTTAGTCATAAATCATTCCTTTCAAAACACTCTCTCATCCGTCAAGTCATTGATCCTAAGACGCTCCACAAAGGGCCGCTAAAACTATGAGCGACAAACTCACCCATTTTTTAGCTGAAACTTTCTGTTCAAAAAGAAGCGTGCCCGTAAAGGCAGCAACAGGGTAAGCAGCATTCCGAAAGAGTCCCACTAGCGCGGCCTTCTCAAGCGCAAGCGCTAAATTATAAGCATAAACTGACAACGTAAAAAGCAGTCCGATGGAGAGAAGGAGTTGCCAGTTTCGAGTAAAAATCGATAAGTAGCTATCTTTCCAAATACTCTTTTTGAAATCATTTCGGCGAATGATAGCGACTACGAGAAGAAAGGCCGGAACAATCACAACACGATCCAAAATAAAAAACTCGTTACCCGACAATTCTCCTTTCAAAAAATATCGGTCCCAAACGATGGCCAAGCCTGAAGCCAATGTTGGAAAAATATAGTATTTCGCGAAGGCTGATAAACTAATCTTACTCTCTTCGGACTCGTTCGTAGTTCCGCCCGCAAGCAGCAACAAGGCGCTCACAGTCAGAACCATGCTCAATCCTTGAGTGGCGCTGAGATTCTCACCGAGAAAAATCAAGCCAAAGATAAATATGATAATCGGCTGAGTCCCTAACATAAGGGCTCCCACAAATGGTCCAAATTTTCGAAGCGACTCATAACGAAAATAAAACGACAAACAATAAAGAATATTTTTTACACCGAGCGCAATCCACATTTTGCCACTCAGATGAAGTGGCATCTGAAAAATTGCGAGACCTCCATAAATAAATCCCGGAGCGAATGAAACGAGCGACATCAGTTCCGAGTTTATCAAAGGCTCCTTTCGATAGAGCTGACTTGATATCAAAGAGATAAGAGTGATGGAGCCCGCGCAGATAAGACATAACCATACGGCGGTTGGATTCATTGTAAATTTTCAACCAAACTGCGTAGCTTTTTGAACGCTCGACAGCGATGAGAATCCTTTTGTTTTTCTTCGTAAGAAACTTCACCATAGCTTAGAAAAGTCTGAGGATCTAAAAAAACCGAATCGTAGGCATAACCATGAGTGCCCTTGGGTTCTAATCCAATCAGTCCTTCCCGCAATCCTTCTGCCGCAATCTCTTCTACAATTTCTCCATTTAAAACTCGAACCAAACACAAAGCCGAATGATACCTCCCGGTGCGTTTTCCTAACTCGATCGTCACCGAATTTAATTCTCTGAGAAGTTTGTTCAGATTTTTTTGTGGATCTGAGTTAGCGCCAGAATATCTAGCTGAATGAATTCCCGGCGCGCCATTTAGAAGATCAACAGAAAGTCCCGAATCGTCGCCAATGACATCAAAATTTTCATGACCCTCACTGATGAGTTCTTGAGCTAGCGCCCGGGCCTTCAATTTTGCATTGCCATAAAAAGTATCTTCAGACTCGATTACGCCTTTAGGTTCACGTGCCGTGATTGAATGGAGATTTGGAAAAAATTTATTTGAAAAATAGATAAGCTCTTTTGCTTTGTCTGCATTGCCCGAAGCAATCCAAAGATTCATCGACGTATTTTTAGCGACTTGAGTCTGCACTGGCCACCTTCACATGAGAATCCCATTTAACAATATCGTGAGTCAGACGATCTTTATAAAACCATTCATTCAATCTCGGCCCTCGGAAGAACAAGGTCCACGCGTCTTGTTCCAGTAAATCAACTCGGTGAAATTCATTCGGACGGATAAAATTAAAGGAGAATGGTTTTATGATTCTTCTCACGATCTTATCGCCAATGATTTTTTCTTCCGAATGACCTCCGGCAAGAACGAATGAAAGCCCCCCACTCCAGCCATGATTATGAAGCTTCGTCGTTGAATCGCTTTGGTGAAACTGATGGAGAACGATGCTCCAATTATTTGAACGAATGATATTATCTTTTGGTCGTCCAAATCGATCGAAGGGATGAGAGCCATCTTTCGACTTAGGCCCGCGAAATAAATAGTATCGCGACAAATAAGGACTGTTGCCCTCGTGGTCATGAATAACATTCGGCGGATTTAGTCTTTTGGATAATTTGACCAATATCCTTCGTATCAAATTTGATAGCGCACCTCTCACCATAACAATCCCCCTTATTTCCCCGTTGCCAGATAAAACTAACGACCTGATTTTTTTGTAAGCCAACCAGGCGTTGGTCCTAATTCTTTAAAAAGCAGCATCTCCATAAATGAGCCTGCGTCTTGGACAACGGCTTGCCCGTCTTTTGTTCCAAAAGCGGCTTCCATAGCTTCCTTGGAAGTCCATACCTGATAAGCCACTTCTGAGTTTCCAGAGACAGACATCACGTATCCCTGAAGTCCCTTGTCACTGAACGCATCGATGACCGTTCGTACATGGTTTTCCATGCGTGGCAGAAATTGATCTTGCGGAAGATCGCCCTTTCTCGCTCCAACAAAAAATGTTCTATATCCTTTATTCCAATCCACCGGCTGGCCGAGAACATTGTAAAGAATTCCATCTTCAATTTTATCGCCGCGCGGGAGATCAGCGTTGATGATAGATTTTTTCTGAAGACGATAATCTGCGAGAGCCTCTAGCAAAAGTCCCGTGAACGCTTCTTCGGACATCGGATTTTGGCCCGTTATCAGTTCGCGATCTCGAACGGCGTGGCTTGTCCACGGCTGCCCAACGTCGATTGAGCCGCCAAAATTAGAAAGTTGCTCATCCAAATAAAAGAGAAGATGACCATTGAAAACGCCTGCATCTTCTTCTTGTTTTTCTTCGGCGGTTGAAAAGGCCGTCATTTTGTATCCCTTGTAAAGCCATTCACTTCGCCAGGTTTTTGTGGAGAGCAGGGCCGCTGGTCCGTGACAGATAAGAGCGGTTGGTTTCCCTTGGTCATGAAAAAATTTAAGAATAATTCCCAAATGCTGATCTTCTGCCAAATCTTCCATGGGCGCATGACCGCCAGGAATGAAAATGCCTGCGAAATCTTTGAGCGCACCTTCTTCTGTAAAACTTGAAAGTCCTTGAGGAGTTTTTAATCCCGGCAAATCTTGGATCAATTGCTTTGCTGCTTTATAAGCGTCTTCACTTTTAAACCATTTGGGATCGTCACTTATTTTGTCCATCTCAGCAGGTTTGGGAGTGCCATCGGGATTAGTAGGTTTAGGAACAGCAATCACTACTTCATATCCAGCTTTCAAAAGAGCGGAGACCGGGCCCGTGAGTTCCGGCAGAAAGTAACCTGTTGGATGTGGTGGAGTGCCATCTCTTGTAGATTCTTTTGTGGAAATGAAAGAGGAACTCGAAAGAACGACTAAGATTTTCCGGCAGCTCGATTGAGCCGGCTGCGGTTGCGCCGACGCTAATGTTGAACTTACTAAGAACATCGCGAGCATGGATTTAAAAACTTTCATATCATCACCCCTTTAATCGAGATCCTGTTGATATCCTTTGTTTACCGTGCCTAGCGCATGGTGTAAAATCTATGTTTTGAATGCTGAGCATAAGGAATCATTATGGACATTGAACTCTACGGACTACGAATCTTCTGCCAAGTCATGCTGGATCGGACATTTTCCAAAGCCGCGAAGTCATTAAGACTGACTCAGCCAACAGTAAGTCAACAGATCGCTAAACTTGAATCTCGAATGGGAGGGAAGCTCTTTGAAAGAGTGGGGCACGATATTATTCCCACTCAACTCGCCCAAGACTTACACGCTTTCGCAAGACCCCTGATTGAATCCGTCGACGATTTTTCTGAGAAACTTCAAAGAAAGCGAACTCTTCCGCGCGGCTCTGTTCGATATGCCATGCCTGAGAGCTGTCAGTGGACTCCTCACTATCGCATGATCATGTCGCAGATCATCGAAGTGCCAGACATCCATTTCAAAATAGAAATTCTTCCGAACGATCTCATCATTGCAGGACTCAAAGAGGGCCGTATTGATTTTGGATTTGTCGTTGGGGAACGTGTCTCTCCCGAACTTAAATTTCAAAAGTTTTCAGATGAAGCCTATTCTCTCGTGGCGAAATCTAAAGAACTTCTTAAGCCATTTGCGACCAAAGATTTTAAAAATCTAAGATTAGTCACTTATCCAGGATGGGAAGGATTTTTTGGCGTTTGGGCCAAAGCACATGGCTTATTTAAAAGTTTGAAAAACCAAATGAAAGAACCCGCTGTAGAAATCGGAACTCTGGCTGGAGCTATTCATGCTATTCAAGAAGGCGCCGGAGCCGCTGTTATTCCCACTCATTGCGTGGCTAAAGAATTAGAGGAAAAATCCCTCTATGAATTTCAAACGGGGAAATCCGTAGACGTTTCAAGTCCTGTTTATATTGCCAAACGCTTAGGCGAAAAACTTCCAAAACGAGTAGAAGTCGTTATGGAAATGCTTCTCCGATCAAAGATGGCGGATACTTTTGAACGAAAACAAGCGTAACCGCTGGATAGATAGATCTTGACCTTATCGCGACTCATACACTACGGGAGAACATGCTTAAGAGGGCGAGTATTGGGTTAACGTTGTGCATACTTCAAACAACCGCCGTTCATGCCGACTGGACACTTTTCAAATCAAAAAAAGCTCCTCCATCTTCTCGATCGTCATGTGCGACTGTTCTTGCAGAGTTTCGTGAAAAAACGGATGGAGAGGCCGATTTATTTTTTCGTCAGCTTCGTTTGACGGAAGAATCAGATGAGCAAGGCCATCTATCCGTCATTAGCGCCTGGCTAGCAGGTGAAGAACCCAATGTGCCAGCGGATCTCTTTGGATGGAGCATACATCGCTATCGTTCGGAGCATCCTGACCTTATCGTAAGCGAAGTTTGGGGGGCCGGAGAGTTGGGCTTTATCGTGGCAGAGGTTCCGTCGGACGTAACATTCCTTTCTAAATTGGAAGATGGTTCCCGGGGCGGCCATCCTGTTCATGCTCTGGTTTGGACGCGTAGTGGTTTTAAGATCGCATTCACAGACGGAGATTTTGGGAGTGTCTTCTATTCAAATTTAGATCCTTTCTTGCTTAAGCCCTTTGGAATAAGCGTTAACCAAGTAAGAAAAATTATTGCAGGTAAAGCGACGCAATTACAGTCAGCCTCGAATTAATTTGAATTTGCTTCCGCTTGCCGCCAAGTGGCAGCGTCTAATCGCTTAAGAACATTCGGATCAGGTGTCTCGTCGTCTAACTGAACGTATGAATTTGTTGCTTCAAAATTTCGAGGAAAAACTGCGAGGCAATCTTTTCCATCAACCGCCGATGGATAAACAATTCCTTCGATCTGCGCGCTCGAAATGAGCTGACCGAAAATTTGGCTATTCGACGGAACATCAAATCGCATCGGCGCGATCCGCCAGCTTGGGTCCAGAATGGATTTTACTAACGAGTCAACGTCCTTAATGATGACTGGAATTGGCTCACCGACATTTCGAGCTTTTTTTAAAATAGCATCCGAGATAGAAAACCCTTTTATCAAATCAATAAATCGATCAAGAGCCTGAGCCTCACGAAGATCAAAAACTTTTTCAAGAGAACCGCTCACTGAAACAATGGTGATGGAATCGGTTTTGGTCAATGCGCGGTCGAGAGCAGAGAGTTTAGAGTTTTCGGCAGGTTCATTTCCCAAAATCTCCCCCAAGGTTGTTTCTTTTTCTTTCGCTAAATAAAGAGCCGGAAAGGCCGGAAAATAATTGGAATTAATTTCACCAATATTAAATCGTCCTCCCGGATCTCGAAGACTTCCCAAGACAGAGAGCGGATTCAGTGAATAGCGATATTTGACGGCTCGCTGCCATTTAGAAAAGGAAAATGGCCCCGTCGCACGTTCATTTAGTGCCTTTGTAATCTCATCGGCAATTTGCTTTCGCTGATAGGCAAGCTCCGAATAAAATTCCCAGTGATATTCAAGAATTTTCTGAGTTAGATCTTTAGCGCGGAGAAGATCCGGAAGCGTGCCCGTTTCAAGCAAGTGAGCGACTCGTTCGACTTTTTGATGATGGCCCTTACCGGGAATCACTTTTAAGTGACGCCTAGATTTCCCTTTCTTCCGCTTTTTCTTCATGAAAATCGATTACCGAGAATTTTCCGTAAGCGCCGTCTGAATAAATTTAAGTAATTTTTTAAATCGGCCCAAACGAATCATATCGCGCGGAGCAATCTCTCCCAGCAAGGGATTTGAAGTCGAGAACCAAAGGAGCGTTTTCTGCTCATCTTTAAAAAAACCACCCACCAAATTTAAAGCGGTAGCCCATTCCTGAGCGCGCTCCTCTAACTCACGAGGCATTTTGATATCGTATCGAATCGCGTCTTTTGGCAGACCCGTAGCAGCCGCCACGTCCTCTTTCCGATAATTTAAGAAATCCACGACCTTTTTGACGTTGGGTCTATTTTCATCAAAAAGGTGAAGATGATCTTTCTCCGGAACTGTTTTAAAGAATGCCGATGATCGACTCATTTTTCACCTCCTTCTGTGATAATAGCCATTACCATATTTATACCATATATTTCCATATTTTTTCCATTATAAAAAGATGAGGTATTCCAATAGCTTGGGGCATTGATCGCTATTAAGCCGTCAAAATACAAATGAGCTTTTGAATTACCTTAGTCCGCTTTTAAGGGGCTACTTATCAAGTTTGATTAAATGCACGCCGCCCCACGTATCTCCAATCGCGAGAAATGTTCCGTTCGGACTGCTAATCTGTGAACAAGTTCTATGCGGTAACTTTAAGCTCTTTGAATCGCCATTTAGGCTAGCAATGGTCACAGAAGCATTTTCATCGTCGGCGTATAATTTCATCGCATATAGTTTTGATCCATCCGAAGTAAATTTCTGCATGTATTCCGTATGTCCGCTGACTGTCTTGGATTCTCCAGTATTGCGATTCAAAATTATTACCCGGCCGACACGTTTTCCTTCTTCGTGGTCAACTTGGATATGGTCAAGAAATGCCATTCGAATCTCTGATCCATCCGCTGAAAAGTAAAGATCTTGAAGAGGATTAATGCGTCGTAGTGATGGCTCTTCGACTCTCTGAACGACCTCTAAGGACTCGATATTTCTAATTTCAATAACGGATTTCTCGGCTTTATGATCGTAGAAGGCGACCGCAAACTCCTTGTTTGTTGGAATCACTACGGTGGAATCAAACCAGACATTGGAATTTGCAAAGCTCAAAGAGCGCACTTCCTCGGTCTCAAGATTGACTATTCTTAAAGTCGAACCATTTGAGTCCGGCTTATGGGCCTGGCGAACAAAAAGATATTTTTCATCGGAAGAAAGATCTGTCTCCCAAATGATTGTTCGCTCGTCCATGCTATTTGCGTCTTGTCCTTCAACGAAAGCGAATTCTCGAACGACTTGTTGCGCATTGAAGTCGAACACCTTCACTTTATTTGCAGCGAGATAAAGAAGCTTTTGACCTTCAGAAATAAAATAAGGAGCACTTGTAACTGAAAGTTCGTTACCTTTCGTTCGCTGCCCTAAGTAGTTTTGATAATAATAAGGTTGTTCTTCGTGAAGATTGGCGATCTTAGCATTTTTTTTAAGGTCAAAGGCTCTTAAATGGCCTTCACCGTCTTCAATCACAACCTTTGAGCTATCTCGACTAAATCGTGCGACATCAACTTCTTCGCGATTCGGAAATTGCGATACTATTTTTCCAGTTGCTACTTCAATTAGGCTAACCGGCCCGTGAGAGCCACTCGTTACTAATAATTTTCCATCGGGAGAAAACTGGAGAATGTTAATTTTAGCCAGTGGCTGAGGCGTAACGCTCCAGACTTTCTCCAACTTCGGCGCATTCTCATCTGCTTTTTCCAACTGTTGATTTTTGGAATCATCTTGGCCAAAACATCCGGTACTCAAAAACGATATAAAAAGAAAAATGTTTAAGAATCGAATTAAGTTCATAAACTGCTCCTACTTCTATGGAGAAATTAAGGTCATAAAATCAGCGACTTCGTACCTTAGTCCATCGATATGGTCAACAAACCAGGCGATTTGGCTGTCATAGCCACTCTCACCCTTATTTATCGTCAACGACCGATATATCCACCGTGTATCCGTCTGATCCACGACCGTAAGAAGCAAGCTGCGCCCCGATCCAGCGGCTCACTGAAAATTGAATTTCATGAGAGGTTGCTGGAATAAGTGCATGGTTACTCTCTCTCCAAAATTCTCCGGGATATCTCGGCGCCATCGAAACAACGAATTTTTTCATCGTTCGCATGGAATGAAAGAGATCTTCGCTTTGAAGAAGAACATACCCAGCGACTTCAATATGTCCCTCATGTCTCTTAAGCTCATTGCCTTCCTGCCAAATTAAGTCCGGATCGTAACAAGAAATCGACGGCTGATTACCTATCTGATTTTCATCTACATTTTCAAAAATATTGAAATCTGTTGTCACCGTGCAGATGGGTTCCGATTTCGGAGCCCCTGATCCTTCAAACCATAGTTTTCGAATCGTTATCGTCGCCTTTGCTTTTCGGATCGGCACACTATCCTCAGCTCTCACAAAAGTTCCAATAAGAATGAGTCCGATCGACAAGATCATTGATTTTATTATAGGCATTACATTTCCTCCTTGAATTGCTGTTGATTGTTGAAAAAATGATTGAGTGGTCCATGCCCTCGGCCAAGTCGCCACAAAGCACCTGCCTTCAATGCTTGAGTTAAATAAATTTTAGCTTTCTGTACTGCCGTTGGAATATCCATTCCATGCGCAAGATAAGTCGCAATCGCCGATGAAAGCGTGCATCCCGTGCCATGCGTATTTTGCGTTTGAATGCGCTCACTCGAAAACCAAAGGGTGCGTTTTTCTGTGAACAAATACAAACAATCATCGCTGACATCAGATTCCAAATGTCCGCCTTTTAAAAGAATCGAAGTTTTTCCAAGATCGGATAAGGCCTTCGCCGCTTCTTCCATTTCTTTTTTTGTCCGAATGGAAGTTGAAAGAAGGACTGACGCTTCAGGTAAATTCGGCGTGATAAGGGTCACTAGAGAAAAAAGATTTTCTTTTAAAGATTCAATCGCGTCTTTTTGCAAAAGTTCTGCTCCACTTTTAGCAACCATCACGGGATCTAAAACAGTTTTTGAAACGCGATAATGGCGTAATCGATTAGCAACAATTTCAATCATTTCTTTGCGATCAAGCATCCCTATTTTAACGGCATCGGCTCCGATGTCCTCGAAGATGGCATCGATCTGATCCCCAACAAATGCAGGCGAAACTGAAAAGATTGAACGCACGCCGACGGTATTCTGAGCCGTGAGCGCCGTAATCACCGACATTCCATAACTGTCGAGTGCTCCAAATGTTTTAAGGTCCGCTTGAATTCCTGCACCTCCGCTTGGATCAGAGCCCGCAATCGTAAGTAATCGACGAGGATTCATCTCTTTAATATCCGTTGTTTCTTATCTTCAATCAGATTCAGGAAAGTTCGTGATGCCTGCTTTGGTGAGTCCGCCTTGCAAATCGCAGCCACAATTGCAAGGCCATCAGCTCCAGCTTGCAAAACTTCGATGGCATTCGACTCATCGATTCCTCCAATTCCAACTAAGCGATGAGATGAAAGAGTCCTCAAATGTTTAAGACCTTCAAGTCCCCATATATGTTTGAGGTTGGTCTTTGTGGATGTCGGAAAAATAGAACTTACGCCAAGATAATCAATATCCGCCTGCTCGACAGCGATGGTCTGCTCAATACTTTCAACCGAAAGTCCGATAATGGCTTCGGCTCCTAAAATTTTTCTCGCTTCTTGATAAGGCAAATCAGACTGACCCAGATGAACACCTTGAGCGCCCACTTCAGTCACAAGATCGACGCGATCATTCAGAATGAGCGGAATTTTGAATTGAGAAAGAATGGATGCGCATTTGTGCGCGAGCGAAAGAAATTCTTCTTGGCCGCATTCTTTTTCACGTACTTGAACAAGCGTGATTCCTCCGCGAACGGCTTCCTCCAAAATGAGTTCAACGGATCGATGACGTATCATCGTTGGATCGAGCACTAAATAGAGACTCACGTCGAGTGAAGCTCGCACCCGTTTCATGAAAGCTCTTTCCATTTTAAATATTCCCAGTTTTTTTCATCAAAGCGATCGAGTGCATCGAGAAATGCGACTTGAAAACTTCCAACACCTTCTGATTTCTTTTTGGCAATTTCTCCGGCAATTCCCATGACCGCCATTGCGCTGATAGTGGCTTTCAAGGCAGATTTTTCAACGGCAAGAAAAGCTCCAATGAGAGCAGAGGCAACGCAACCCATTCCGGTGATACGCGCCATCATCGAATCACCATTACTTAAGGCGTAGGTTTTAAGTCCGTCGGTTATGAAATCGGTTTCGCCACTGACACAAACAACACATGGAAGTTTTTGTGCGAGATCTTGAGCTGCTTTCAGAGCGGTTTCGCTATGAGTGGAACTCTCGACACCTTTTGTTTTTTCGGTGCTACCACCTAAAGCAAGAATCTCAGAGGCGTTGCCGCGAATCACCGTAGCACCATGCACTTTAAGTAAAGTATTTGCGGTCTCGGTACGGTAGCAAGTGGCTCCCACGCCAACGGGATCAAAAACAATGGGCCGATTCAGAACTCGCGCCTCTTTCATGGCCTCTCCCATACTTTGAATCCAAGGACCACTTAATGTTCCAATATTAATGACGAGTGATCCTGCTAACGCGACCATCTCTTTTACTTCTTCCGGCGCATGAGCCATCACAGGCGAAGCTCCAACAGCAAGAAGGGCATTCGCTGAAAAATTCATCACGACATAATTCGTAATATTATGCACAAGCGGATGCTCTTCGCGAACTCGCTGAAAACAAGACGCTAAATCGGCCGGCTTAAACATGACTCAGTTCGTTTTCTTTTTGTTGAACCGTTGCCTGAATTTCGTGGCTGAGTTTCATAGAGCAAAATTTCGGTCCACACATGGAGCAAAAATGGGCAAGCTTTGCACTTTCCGCTGGTAAGGTTTCATCATGCAGTGCTCTTGCAGTTTCGGGATCGAGCGAGAGATTGAATTGATCCTCCCACCGAAAATCAAAACGTGCTTTTGAAAGAGCATCGTCACGCTCGCGCGCTTTGGGATGATTTTTCGCAAGATCAGCGGCATGGGCCGCGATTTTATAAGCGATCAATCCTTGTTTTACATCTTCGAGATTCGGCAAGCCCAAATGCTCTTTGGGTGTGACATAACAAAGCATCGCGGCACCCTTCCAACCAATGAGAGCCGCACCAATGGCGCTTGTGATGTGATCGTATCCAGGCGCAATATCGGTGGTGAGCGGTCCAAGTGTGTAGAAAGGAGCATCGCCACAAATTTCCTGCTCTTTTTTTACATTCTCTTCGATGAGGTGCATGGGAATATGACCCGGCCCTTCGATCATCACCTGCACATCATGCTTCCAAGCGACTCGCGTAAGCTCACCGAGAGTTTCTAATTCGGAAAATTGCGCACGATCGTTCGCATCGGCAATTGATCCTGGACGCAAACCATCTCCTAAAGAAAAGCTGATATCGTAAGCTTTCATAATTTCGCAAATATCTTCGAAATGAGTGTAAAGAAAATTTTCTTGATGATGAGCGAGGCACCACTGCGCCATGATCGCGCCTCCGCGAGAAACAATGCCCGTCACGCGCTTTGTCGTCAGCGGGATATATGCGATCCGAACGCCTGCATGGATTGTGAAATAATCAACCCCTTGTTCGGCTTGCTCTAAAAGAACCTCGCGATAAATTTTCCACGAGAGTTCTTCCGGGCGACCGCCTACTTTTTCGAGTGCTTGATAAATGGGCACAGTGCCAATCGGAACGGGTGAATTTCTTAAAATGCGTTCTCGTGTCTCGCGAATGTTTTTTCCGGTGGAAAGATCCATGACCGTATCTGCTCCATAGCGAAGAGCCCAAAGAAGTTTCTCTACTTCTTCATCCAGAGAAGAAGTGACGGCAGAATTTCCGATATTCGCATTCACCTTCGTCAAAAATTTTCGACCGATAATCATGGGTTCGAGTTCGGGATGATTTATATTCGATGGAATGATGGCGCGACCTATCGAAATCTCATCGCGTACAAATTCAGAAGTGACACCTTCACGAACAGCCACAAATTCCATTTCTTCTGTGATGATTCCTCGCCGTGCATAGGAAAGCTGAGTCAATCCACTTTCATTCTGATTCTTTCGCCTCTCAAGCCAAGACTTTCTCAGATGCGGAAGTCCTTTTTGAAGATCAGGCACAAACTTTGAGTCGGAATAAGGACCGGAAATATCATAGATATTTAAAGCCGATCTTGTTTCATCACCGAGAGAAATTTCACGATGAGGAATGCGAAGATTCGGAAAAATCACTCCGCTTTGATAACCTTTAATGGAATTAGAAAATGAAAATTGACTCGACATACACTCTCCCTTCGCTGGTTCTAACCAGATCAGGTTCATAGGGTATAATCTCAGCCAAAAAACACCCGTTCTCTGGCACCCCTGGTGAACTAAATTACTTAATTATTAAGATGATCGCCCTAGCTTGTCTATCTGATTGTGTGACCGGATAGCGTCTTGCGGCAAATGAACACTATCTCATGCGAAGAAATTTATTGTTCTTTAAAAAACTCAGAAGGCTTTACTTTCAGTGCTTTCGCAACTCGATACAGAGTGCTCATCGTAAAGGGATGGCCGGCTTCTACTTTTTGTAAATGGCGCCACGAAGGATAACCGGCCGCTTCCACATCTTCTAAGGTCAATTTCTTGCGGTCACGGACGGCTCGAATACCTTGACCGATTTCTCTCAAAAATCGCTTAAGATTCGGATCACCAATCTCATCCCGTCGGCTCATAGTAAATTGAGATTGCCAAACACGTCAATTTTGTTGTACGTCAATTTAGACGTATTCTTATCAAATTAAGAGAAAATATGAGCAAAATTGGCAAAGTCAGAAAGTATCTCTACAAAATTCAAGGCGTCGCTTATCTTTTGCGACAGCAAAAGATAGATGAAAATCCGCCTATGAATATGGAAGAATTAAATTATGGTATAGGCATGACACTCATGGATCTTGCGGGTAATGCCTTGAATCAACTCGATGAAAGACAAAAATCTAAAATTGAAGATGCTTCAGGAACAAGTCAGACACCCGATTCGGAAGTCGCCTCTTCAGGCAAAGCTCAATTTGAAAACGTTCAAGCTTAACTTCTTACACAGGTGGGAAGCCGGGCATTAAAAAGTCGGGCCTGCTTAGCAGGTCCGACTTTATTTTATCCTTCTCTTTGCGGAGAAAAGAAAATTACTTTCTGACTTCCTCAAAAAAGTTGAGAGTCTCACCCTTATCATCCGTCTTTTGACCAGTTTTAAGGTCATACTTAACGGATTTAGTGGAGCCATCGCCTAAAGTATAGGTGACTGTCACTTGAGAGGGATTTGTAAGCGTTGCGACGGATGCGATAATATCTTTCGCCATTGCTTCTGCTTTTTTTGTTTCCGGTGATTTAGAATCGATAATAAGTTTGTAATAAGCTTTGTTTTGTCGAAGAACCGATTTTAATACGTCCGTCGGTTCTGGTTTTGCACCATCTTTATAAAGTTCGGCAGTGCTTTCATATCCAATTCTTCCCCATGATTTTGTTGGATTGCTTTCAAAGTCCGCTTTCGCGCTCTGTCCGCCCATTCCGACATACAATCGATAGGTTAAATCCGCATCTTTATCTGCGTTAGGTCTGAAGAAATCAAAAACAGGATCATGACCAAAAGGATTGCCGCCTGATTTACGAAACATTTCATTGAGGACAGGCTCATCTAAGGATCGCATATCGCTGGCTTGGCCTGCTTTAATGACTTCCAAACGTGCGTCCAAGAGTGCCGCAGTATCTTCTCTTGAAAGGCCAAGATAAGCTGCTTCACTAAGAATATTTGATTCCGGTCGTCTTGCGATCATGGCTTTTCCTTCGGCGAGAGGGTCGGCTGCAAATTTAAGTATGAGTCCGTGAACCTCCGCTTGATCGTCATCAAATCTCAATCGCAAACCTGATACTGAAGAGGTAGAGACAATCAGAAGTGGGGCAGAAATAACGCCAGAGTTAATCAAAATCTGTCCGTTATCTTTATTTTGTTGAACGACTTCCGTAAGAGCATCCGTCAACGGGACTTCTTTAGTTTCGTGATTCTGCCATTTTTGACGGAGTTTTACTCCGAAGAAATTTTCTCCATTTATATTCTTATCTTTAGGACGGAATACATCGACATCTTCGCGAACATGGTCAAGCTCATAAGTATCGTACCAAAAATCGTCACTATGGCTGCCAACTCTAACACCGAGCTTTTTTAAACGGTGTGTCTCGGGATCAGCTTGGACAGTAAAATAATTGATACTATTGGGACCGCTGAACAAATAAATTTTGCCTTGAGGTGAATCAATTGTTTCTACAGTTTTGACATCTTTAAAATCCACAGGGAACTGTGGAATAAAAGCATACTGCTTTTGCATTATTTTAATTATTTCTTGGACGTGTTTGCCGTGCTCTGAAGGTGGCTCTTCTCCGCCCTCACCGGAAACCGTAAAGGTTCCGTCCGGGCCCCATGATAGACTTTTTATATCTTTCGGCTTCGCCGTTTCTTGCGAAAAGACTGAAGCGCTGAACATCAGAGCGCTCGAAAATATGACTAGTTTGGATGAGACAATTCTAAGGTGTAAGTTCATGTTGGTTCTCCGCAAATATCAAAGTTATTTATCCACCCCAGAAGGCTCTTAGACACCCGTTAACTTATATTTGCAAGCCGCGAGCCAAAGATTTTTCTTCTAACACCTTGAAATCATTATCTATGAACATTTTGCGATGCGACTCCGATGTCCCATTTTCCTATCTAGATTTTTAGGGGGGTCTTTGTTCGATTCAATTTAGTTCTAAGGATAACCGAGAATCATGTTTCCTGTTCTTCAACCACCAAGGAAATTGTTTGTCTACAATTCCACATATGAAGGACGGTTTCTCGCGAGTTGATTCTTCGATGGCTCTGATATTTCCTGTCGTTATAAAAATATTTGTAAATCCATTTGCAGAAAGATTTTTGGCAACATCAAATCCGGAAATTCCATGATCTAAATCGAGATCAATAAACAGAGGGATATCTCGTTTGAAATTTAAAAGCATTTGCTCATTAGGTTCTTCGAGAGTGATTAAATTCAATTTCAGTCGCTTTGCAATCGCCGTCCAACTGTCACGAGTATACTTAAAATTATCAATGAGTACCAAATCGACATCAGAATTTGTTTCAATCGCTGATTTAATAACGCCGTCATTTTTATCTACCGGCAGGATCGGATAGTTTGATTGCATCTCTTGAAGCGGCAATTCAATAGTAACCGTCGTTCCTTCGCCCTTAACAGAAGAGATCTGAAAGTTTCCAGCCCAACGTTCCAATGTTTGTTTCGCATAATAGATTCCACGACCCCGACCATTTTGCTTTCCAACCGAGACGCCGAGTTTTCCGATCTCGGATAAAAGATGCTGATCAATTCCAACTCCGCGATCGGAAATTTCAATCAGCACCTTGCCAGGAATTTTCTCTAAAAGACGAACACGAATTTCTCGATTCAATTTTTTAAGAGCCTCCACTGAATTATTTAAAATATTCGAAAGAATTCTTTTAAATTCTACGGCCTGAATTTTTGCCGCCACATCGATCTTGTCGTTCTCAACTTCCATGAGAAAAATGACATCGGCGTACCGAATTCTCATCTCAGAAATGACTTCTCCTATAAGGGGAAATATTTTCTGAATTTTTTCCTTTGAATCCAAGCTTTGATAAGGATCAAGAGTGTCAGCAATGTCTTTAATCAATTGAATCGCATTTCGTCCCGTTTGATCGATGAGCTCAAATCGGCCCGATTCGGCTAATTTAATAACACCCTCTAAGGTTCCAATCGGACTTCGAATATCGTGAGCCACTTGCTTAGCGAGTTCAGCGACCGCTAGATCCTTTTGCATTTCTGCTTCTCGCTTTGATTGCTCCTTAATTTTGTTGTCGTACACTGAAAGATTTTGAACCACTTTTCCAAAAGCTTTGGCGACGACATCAATTTCCTTAATTCGTGAAGTCCGAATTTGAAGTGAGGGGATCTGGCAGCTGTCGATCGAAGTTGAAGTTTTACGGATCAATCTTAAAAGCGAATCCAACTGTTTTAAAAATCCACGCTCAAAGAGAATAAAAATCAAAAATAAAAGAAGAAGAAAGCTAAGTCCGAGCCAAATAATCAAGTTTTTGCGACTATCGGTAATGATGCGATCAAACTGTGTCGTTCCAACTTGGACCTTTGCAAAAAGGGGAATCTCACCCGTCGAAAAAATTTCTTTGCATTCCACTAAATCTTTAGGAGAGCTGGTCGTCTCGTTTGGTTTCTGCAAGGAAAAGGAAAGCTGAGCGCCCGTTAGATCAATAACTTTCGTTTGAAGTGATTTTGCTAGATCACGACCCAACACCAAAGTTCCAACAGGCTCCCCGTAAAGTTCTAGGGCCGAGAAGAAATATAACAGAACCGAAGAATCGCTCTCTCGCAAAAAGAAGCCATCTTTTCCTGGATGACTTTGAAAAGTATTTGGGCTCGCGAAACTTAAACTTCCACTCACGAAACGCCCGTCTATAGTCAGAATATCGACGTAATCCAAATTCATCTTGGCTTGCAAATGTTGAAGCTTGTTTTGAATCAGGGAAACATCCTTGGTTTCGGTTGCAAGAACAAATGAACTCGCCAAATCATTGTCCGATCGAAGAACTCGGCTTCCTCGCTCAAGTTCATCTTTCATCATATTGAGAGTGCTTGTCGTAATTTGAAAAACACTTTCAATTTGTTTTTGCTGGATAGAGCGAAGCCCATCGCTCATGACTCGATCAATGTGATTCATGCAAACATATCCTACGAGACTCGCCACAACGATGATTGAGGCGATCACATAGGCTTTGAGGCTAAATCTCATAAAGCCGCCTTCTGCATGATGAAATCGACGTAGAAATCCTCGGGCTTCAGGGGAGAATCTTGACTGACAATTCCAAAGGTCTTCGCAATATCGAGACTTCTCTTCCAATAGAAGTTTGTCATAAGACCCATTCCATCTTCCCCGACACCTTCGTAGAGATATTTTTTACGAAGTCTCAGCTCTAAAATCTGCTGCTTCAGAGTGAGATCTTTTGAATTCTTCAGATAAAATTTCTTTGGATACCATTTATCAACGACGTACTCTGCGTAATGCTCTGGTTTTGTATAGACCTCTGCCCATCCACGTCGAGTGACCGAAAAAAAGCGACTGAGAAGATCTCTTTTCTTCTTAAGAAACTCGTCCTTTGCGAAATACACAATGCCGTAAAAATGAAAGCCGTTTTGATATCCCGGAAAAACACGAACTTCATAGCCCAAAAGAGCGAACGTAATTGTCCAATTAAATTCCCATGCGATACAGGCGTCGATTTGTTTACTTCGGAAGATCTCAATAATTTTTTGAGGATCAAAAGTTTTTACAGGAACGAGGGTCACATCGTTAAGGGTTAATCCATGACTTCCGAGCATGACTCGATACATTTCATTTTCTTGAGGCGAAAAGATTCCCAATTTCTTTCCCTTAAGATCCGCAATGGACTGAACGGGGGAATCTTTTGGGACAATAATCGAATTAGGATTCAACTGATATTGAGCAGCAAAAGCTTTTATTTTTGCGCCTTTGTTTACATGCTTAATAAGATCGTGAGCCGAATCCATTCCAATATCCGCGCGTCCCTTTAAGACATTCGGAATAATATCTAGCCCACTGAAAATTTTATCTAATTCAATTCCGGCCTCTTTGTACCAACCCTTTTCTTCGGCAACGAGCATTCCCGAGAATTCAACATTCGGAAACCAATCAAAATAGACTCGAAGCTTTTCAGCGTGCGCGGTCTGGCCCATCAGAAATGCAAACACTGCTATTATATTTCGAATCTTCATCGTCAGATCCTCATGAGGCCCACGCCGATAAGAATTACAACGGAAGCCGCTAGCTTTTTGAAGAAGCCGTCACGCTCATTTAAAATGAAGTAACCTGCGATCAGCACCAAAACGAGTTCAAGCTGAAACAGTGGAACAACGAGAGAAATTGGGGCTGATTTCATCGCTTGAACAAGGCCGTAATACGAAAGACAGCTCAGTGCTCCTAAGCCCATATTCATAAATTTTAATTTTCGCGTCAGCCGTAGCGCTGGAAGCACTCGCTTTGGAGACGAAATCAAAGCAAAGAGAAGCGGCGTTGCGTATCCAAAAAAAGTAATCGTTTTGGCATCGATATGCTGAATGAGTCCTTTATCAATTAGAAAAACGGCCGAGATCACGGCCACCGAAAGGAGCTTATAGGTCACACCTGGATTGGCTCGAAAGGAAGTCATCTTTTTTCGAAAGCCGAGCAAAATGAGGCCGAAAGAAATCAAGAGGAGTCCTACAAAGCCAAGATTAGAAATTTTTTCTCCAAAGAAAAACATTCCACCAAGACAGATCAAAATGAGTTGAAGTCGAGAGATGACACTCGTCACGCTCACTTCGGCATATTGATCGGCCTTAAACGTAAAGACACAAACCATCAGCCACAAAAAGCCGGATATTCCCAACAGCGGATACTGAGAAGAATCGTGTGGCAAACTTGGAAGGCCAGAGAATCCCAAGACAAAAAGGATGGCACCAATATTATAGCCAATGAGGTAGCCCCAATAGTCTGTGCCGTCGGCTAAGAAAAATCGATTCAGACATTTCTCTGAAGCCGCTGCAATGATGGCTAAAGCAATCCATCCCGTCCAGATCATGCCGTTTCTTCTTTCGCGGCAGCCACAAAATAGAGGCAGTCCTGGTTGAGATATCGAATCAATTTTCGATCGGCGTTTATAATGTAGGGATCGAATGGGATAAATCCGTTGTCTTTAATCGTAAGCTGATGGTTACTCATTAGTTCTCGAATCTTTGAGAATGAGTGGATCTCATGAGCTACAAGAATATTTTGCCCATCCACTTCAAAATTGGGGGATGAGCCTCTCTTCAATAAATCTTCCGTCGCATCGACAAGGTAACAAATGCCACCTGGAGCCAAGACTTCGGAAACTTTTCGAAAAAAATCTTCAAGCTCACTAATATGCATCAGCGCGAGAGAGCAGTTGATAAAATCGAATTTCTGCTCTCCAAAGGAATGGCGAATAAAATCTCCACAGATGAATTCTGTCGATGGCTTACTGCACTTCGACTTGGCAACGGCGAGCATTTTTTCAGAGAGGTCAATTCCAACCACATTTTTAAAATCAACTTCCAAGCCCGGAATATGCCTTCCCGAACCGCATCCAATATCGAGTGCCCATCGCTTCTGAAGCGTCGACTTTCGAATAACATTTTGTCGAATATAACTGTGATTGGCTTCAAGCCGAATGAGCACATTACATTCACTGTCGTAGGAATGAGCCCAAAGATCATAGCCAGTCTTAACGGATGTCACTGTTTCCATATCATGTCTCCTCGTTAGTTGAACTTAAGACTTTTAAAATAACTTCTGCCGCTCGATCGATCGATGCTGCCATATCTTTCGATTGAGGATTGTAGTTTCCCTCGTTCCATTTGAGGGGATTGCCATCGAGTACAAGAACAGAAGCTGCTTTCACTTTTCTTAAGAGAGCCGTTACAAAAAGTGCCGAGCATTCCATTTCGACAGCAATTACTCCGGCCTTTTGAAAAAGTTCATATTTGGTCGGAAGAAGCGATGGATAAAACAAATCGCTTGTTAAAATAATTCCAGATTTCGCACGGACCTTGCCATCTCGATGGGCCTTAATCAAATTTGTCGTCAGCTCCAAATCCGCCATCGCTGGAAACGACAAGTCGATCATCAAGCGCGTTACGCCATCTTCTCGAACGGCTGCTGTTGGAATAATGATGTCGCCAATTTTGGCATCGTCTTGAAGTCCGCCCGCCGTTCCAAGGCGAACGATTGTTTTCACTCCGACATTCATCAGCTCGTTAAAGCAAATCGCAGCTCCAGCGGAACCTACGCCATGAGACGTAACAAGAATCGATGCTCCATTATAATTTCCTAAATAAGAAACATATTCGCGGTTCTCGGCTATTTTCTTTGAGCCTTTAAGTTTCGACGCAATAAGTTCCGCGCGCTCAGGTGCGCCACAAACTACAGCTCGTTGATAACGAGCGTCTGGTGACAAGTGAATATGAGGCTGAATTTTAGACGTCTTACTCATATCGACAGTGCTTTTCTATTTGCGCTGAAATTTCGCTAAGAACTTGAATGGAATCGTCGCAAAGTTGCTTCATCAAAGGATCTTGTTCACCACTTTCATTCTGCGCCTTAAAAACGTCATTCAAATGCGCTCTAACTGTGCTGAGTTTGTGCGACCACTCGGCAAGTTTGATGTTGGAAAGAGGAATATCAATTTTTTGTGGATTCATACGCGGCCTCCTGATTGCAATGGCATTTCATAATCCGAAATATTTTCGTCTGAGTCAGATTTGAGAGAAAGTGGTCCGGCTTTCGGTTTATCGAGAAGATGCCTATTTTTTTCGTCCATCTTTCGATGAATGATACTTGTAAGTGTGTTGTAGCTTACTTTTAAGAGCGAAGCCGCTCGAGTTCGTTTGCCTGCCGATTGAACAGCGTCCACAATGACTCGATTAGAAATAAACTCGATAAAATCATGATAACCATGAAAATCATTGCCCTGAAGGTCGAAACCTCTCTCCGAAACTTCTTTGATCGAAATGGGACCTTCTTTCAGCGCCGATGTGAACGACCCATCTTGTTTTAAAATCTCTTTCCATTTTTTCATAATCGGACGACCCCTTCGATCCTCCGGAGAAAAGACAGATATTTTTTTTAAAGTATTTCTAATTTCTCGAATCCCGCCATTTTCCCAAGAGTTTTCCTTCAGGAAATGAAGCAGAGAGGGCGGAAGATCCTCAAAGTGAACCGCCTTATTGGAACTCGTTCGACATTGAGGCAAAAGAGCACGCACAATGTCTGGAATGTCCTCTTTTCTTTCAGCTAGCGATGGCACATGAATCGTCAGTGGGTTAATTCGATAGAAAAGATCTTCACGAAATTTTCCTTCGCTCACCATTTGTTTGAGGTCTCGATTAGTCGCACAAATAATTTTGGCATTGAAGGATCTCTCCCGGTCGCCACCCAAACGAATAATTTTTTTCTCTTCAATGGCTTTTAAGAGTTTAGCTTGGAGTAAAAGAGGCATCTCACCAATTTCATCCAGAAAAAGAGTCCCTCGATTTGCCAATTCAAAATATCCGAGATTAATTTTGTCGGCTCCCGTGTAGGCACCCTTCTCGTTTCCGAAGAGAAGTTTTTCCGCGAGATCTTCAGGGATAGTCGCCATATTGATTTCCATGAAGGGGCCATCTTGTTTCAAAAATTCTTGGCGGTGACGATGAATCTCTTTGGCCCCCGCCGTCTTTCCCATTCCCGATTTTCCTAAGAGCAAAACGGTATCATCCGTTGCGGCTACCGCACTTAAAGCTTTTCGATAAGCCTGCATCGCACCTGTCGAACCAGCAAGGTTGATCGTATCGGGAGCGGGGCGAGAACCTTCGAGTCTCGCATTTTGAAGTTTCAAATTTGCCATCTCGATTGCACGCTCAATTTTTCGAGTGATGATCGGACTTTCTTCGTCTTTCGTGACGTAATCACTCGCGCCATAACGAATGGCATCCACACAATCTTCCGTTCGCTTACTCGACGTAATCACCAAAATTTCAAGTTGAGGTTGATCTTCTAAAAATTCTGGAATGGCTTCGATTCCGTTTTGATTATCGTCTCGTTCTTCCCAACTGAGATGTTTATCGAGAAGCATGACTTGAACGGGTTTATATTCATGAAGAAGTTTTCTCGCTTCCTTCAAGTCAAACGCAGATAAAAAACGAACGTTCTTTGTGAATGATTTATTTCGGCAAAGAAACTGAATGCGTTTGTGCGACCCCTTGTCATCGTCGACGATCAAAACAATTGATCCACGATCTTTGTCGGAAGGAATTTCATCGTATGTTTTCACTTCATCATTTCCTTATCGCTAGATGGCTCAAGATGCGGCGGCGAGGCGTTTGACTCACCGCGTTTTATTGAAAAGACCTATAGCGAGGTTTGTTTAGAATTGCAACTTCCTCGAACGAATTTGAAAAATATTTGAAAATCAAAGTTTGTGAATTTGAAATACTAAATCTTTGAATATTCAAAATTCACAAAGATTCTGAAATGTTACACCCCATCTCTTTACGCTCTAAATTCAATTTATATTTCAAATAGTTAAGCCCAATTTTCTCGCGATATTTTTCTCGATTTACGCTCGGCATAAAACTTGCCCCTCCCACTCTCTGAAAGACAAAAATTTTTCAGAAAAAAAATTAAAGGAGTGTGTGTATGGACCTTCAAATTAGCCCCAAAATCCCAACCAAAAATCAATCCAGAAAACCGGCGGCGGTCTTCAAATCCTGCCCCAAATGCGCGAGCCCCAATCTGCTCAAGTGCGACGGTGAGGTGCTCTGCACTTACTGCGACTGGAATAGTGTCGAAGTGAGCGTCCAGTGTGCCTCTGGATGGTTCTCACAACCTCACTCAGCCCCATACCGAAACCACAAATCCAACTAAAAACATGCCCCCTCACCCATAGGAGAAATGGGCGGCGAATTTGGCGGCAAATGGGCGGCATAAAAAAAATTTAAGGTTTCAAAATTTGAGGAGAAATATGAGCGATTCAATTAAAAAAGATGTTTCAACAGTCGTCAAAGCCCCGTGGCTAAATCTAGATGGAAAATCGAAAAGCGATGCCGAGATTCGTGAAATCTCTAAATCTTGGAGTCAAGAGACCTGGAATGAATACTTAGAAACAATTGAGGGGAATTTAAAAGAAAGTCTCCTCAAGTGGCCTGGCAGCATCGAACACTTTATTGAGGATTATTCGAGTCTTCTCTTTAACTTAGAGAAAGAAGAAAAAAATCCGCATCTACGGCGAGCGGTTCAATTAGCACTCAAAAAACTCAGTTTTCGCGAGCATCAAGTTCTTGAAATGGTGCTTCTTGATAAAAAGCCTCTTCGACAAATCGCTGAAGAACTTCAGATAAGTCGGCGAACTGTGCGCTCCGCGATTCAGAGAGGTTACGCCAAAATTGCTGAGATTGCTCGAGATAGGAATATCCAGCTCGGCACAGAATTATCAAAAATTCTTGCCGCCCATTTGCCGCCAAATTCGCCGCCCATTTCTCCTATGGGTGAGAGGCAACACTTTGAGGAACCAAAAAAATCATTTTTTAGGGAGATCTAATGTCACCAAAACAAAAACTAAAGGTGCGTATTCAGGTTTGGATAAAAGAATTCAAAGAAAAATTTAGAGCGAGCCAAGAATTGAGCATGGATCGATTCTCGCGCGACTTATCGTATCGGGATGAAATTCTCGTGAAGTATTACCATTTGATCCCAAGGAATTTTTAGTCATGGCGGCAAAATTTATTCAGCCCTGGCATCAAGAAATTGCGATGGACCCAAAGAAAGTTCAGGAGCTCATCGAAAGTAAGGCGCTCGAAGAATGGTATTCGGCCTGCGAGGAGAAAAAAAGTGGACGGAAGGAAGAACCTTCGACTTTCAATTTTCTTCTCAATGAAAAACGACGAGTGAGAGCTTTCATTCAAAAACTTTCTTCTGTGGAGAGAGTGGTCGTCTATTTGAGGTATTGGGAAAACCTTTTGATCACAGAAATTTCGGACATCCTTGAAATTTCAGAAACAAAAATAAACGCCATTTTAGAGGAATCAGTCAAAAAGCTTCGCGCTCTTTACATTATGGAATTGAGCAAAGTGCAAGCGGCGTCGTCCGTTTGTGCGTGAGGGACATTGTAATTCACACAAAATTAGAAACAAAAATTTTAATCAAAGGAATTTAATATGGAAAATACCGAACAACGAAATGATCGTGGACATGATCTTTTTTGGATGAATCCCGTGACAGGCAAGCGCTTGAGTGCGGGCAAAGCCTTCTACGACGAACGGTTTTGCGAGTATCGCCTTAAAATCGATGAGGCGTCTGAAGAGAAACAATATTATTTAAAACCCATCGGCCTGATTAATGACGAGCTTCGATATCGCTTAGAGCAGGTCATCAAGAAAAACGGAAAGTTTCATCATCGCGAAGAAAAAGGCGACGGCTATAGCAGTGATGCAACTGGCGGCGAAGTCTATATCGACTTCGGCTCTAGCATGAAAGTGCTCGTCCTAAACTTCAACCCTCAATCTAAGAAAAAGGAAGCCGCTTAAATGACGATGTCTAAATCAACCTACAACTGGCTTTTCACCATCGGGTTTCTTGGAATGCTTTCGTTGATTCTCGTCAGCGAACCTGCGATGGCCTTTGGATTTGAAAGCAAGATGCAAAATCTTACGAGCCAACTCATCAACACCGTTTTGCCTCTGCTTTCGATCTTGGGTCTTGTGTATGCAGCGATTCTCGCTCTTTCAGGGGATGCGGCAGCCAAAGCAAAAATTATTACGGTGATCGCTGTTTCAGTCGTCGGCTTTCTTGCTCCCGCGATCATTCAGTGGTTGCAACGCGCGACGGGGAACTAAATGGAAGAGCTTAGGAGTTCAACGATACACCGGAATCTCGATTCCAAAATCAAGATCGTGGGCATGGAAGTCCACGATCTGATTTTGGTTTTGATTCTGGCCGCGACGATGAATCTTCTTTTTGGAAGAACGAGTTTCGCTTTTATTTTTGTGATCGTTCTTCCAGGAATTTTGGGACTCACACTTTATTTCGTAAAACGAAATAAGCCCGAAGGCTTTTTATCAGATTACGTTCGCTATCATCTCTCCCCCGGTTGGTTTTCCGCAGGAATGGAAGTTAAAGATTTCGAAACTCGACCAAGGAAAATTTATTCATGAACGAAATGATTCCAACAAAATTGAAATTCGATGGTTTGAAAAAAATGGCCTTAGACCTCTATTCGATATTGCCCATCATTCTTTGTTTTTTTGCCTGGCTGACTCTGTTGGTCGGCTTTTTGATGGAAGCCTCTAAGTTAATGGAACTTCAACACCTAGCGAGATGAATTTTACTTCACGTGCTTTAGCGGATCGGATTCCGCTGTGGCACTTTGAGGGCGATTCTGCCGTCTTCTCAGACGGTTCACTCGGTGCGGGTTTTAAGCTTAAAGGTTTTGATGCAAGCGTTTCAGGAGTTGAAAGTTTCAATAACTTTGCTTTTGCTCTTGAAAATCTCATTCATACGGCGCGCGAAGGCTTAACGCTTCAGCTCTACTACAAAGTGGGCCACGATGTTTCAGCCCTTCTAAGTAAGCATGAGGAACTGACAGGATCGAAAGAAGGGGCTTATCAAGAAATTGCACGCGCTCGCCTTGAAGATCTTCAAACGAGAGCCAAGCGAGGAAAGTTTTTTCAAGCGGACATCTACCTTTTTGTTCGCTCCGAAGGTCAAAAATATCAAAAGAAGAAGTTTTGGGAAGCCGAAAAGAAATTTGTCGCTCTCACTCAAAAGCAATTCCTGGAGCAAAAGGAAAAGTTTGAGCGAGATCTGAAACAAATTGAATCCTCTCTGGCTCAGGCAGGGTTAGAGCCATTAGCTCTTACGGCTCGAAAGTGGGTTCGTCTTTTATTTGATTCGCTTAATCCAGGACGAGCTGAAAAAATTGGTTATCCCCAATTTAATTTTGAGGATGAGGCGTTTCCGCAACCGATTTCTCAACAAGTTCTTTTATCCGATGTCATCGTCAACGAAGAAAGCGTTCAAATCAATGAAGAGCATTTAAAGTGTTTGACGCTTAAGACGCTTCCCGAAGCCAAGTCTGTCATTGGAATGGTCATGCCGCTTTTGGAGCTACCGTTTGCGTATGAGATTTCACAGACCATCAAAATCTGCGATCAGAAGAAAGAAATAGATAAGCTTCACGTTCAACGACGCATTACACATTCGTTCGCCAGTGGTTCGGGAAAACTAAGCGATCTTGAATCGGAATCGAAGTTAGAGCATATAGAAGAACTCATTCGAGAACTTTTAGAGGGCTCGGAAAAAATTGTAGCATCGAACGTCAGTGTTCTTATCAAAACCAAAGATCGAAATGAGCTACAGGAAAAATCCGATCAAGTGTTGAAAGCTTTTCGCTCCGTCAATCAAAGCGAAGGGATTGCAGAAACCTTGGGAACCTTTGATGGGGTTTTGGCGTCACTTCCTGGCTTAGGAATTTCATTTCGAGATAAAAAAATGAAATCGAGTAATGCGACGCATTTGTTGCCGCTTTATACATCCTGGAGTGGAAACGCGCGTCCTATCTGCGTGCTTCCAAATCGCGATGGCGAGCTCGTAAGTATTGATCCTTTTGCATCAAGTTTGCCCAACTGGAATGGACTTATTTTTGGAGGGAGCGGTGCAGGAAAGAGTTTTACGATTTTGCATCTCATGCTCATGTTTTATGGGCAAAAGCCGACACCGAAAATTGTTTGGATTGATAACGGAGCGTCCTCGCAAAAACTTCTCGAAGTTCTGGACGGCGAATTCATTGATTTGAATATTAAGTCGTCGATTCGAATCAATCCCTTTGATTTGGAGCCGGGAACCGACACGCCGACACCGTCTAAAATCAAACTGATCTTGGCGGTTCTTGAAAGTATTTTGAAGGAAGGTCCAAACTCGGGGCTTCCGAAACGAAACAAAGCACTTTTAGAAGAAGCGATTTTTCGTATCTATGGGGAAAAGAAAAAAGATGTTCCAACACTCACGGATTTAAAAAATCTTCTTTCGGCACATTCAAATCCAGAAATGAAAGCCTATGCAGACACGCTCTTTTCATGGACGGGTGAAACGGCCTACGGACGGATGCTTGATGGAAAATCGAATATTTCTCTTCAAAAGGATTTGATTACAGTTGAAACGAAGGGACTCGATGACTATCCCGACTTGCAAAACGTCTTTTTGCTTTTGTTTACGGACTATATCAAGTCGGAAGCTTCGCGAGATAAAAGTCGGCCTTATCTCTTGATCTTGGATGAAGCATGGAAGATGTTTCAAACGCCAAGTGGTCTTCAATTTACTATTGAGGCCTACCGAACGTTTCGAAAATTCTTTGGAGGCATTTGGTGCATTAGCCAAAACTACAAAGATTTTCTCTTCAACCAAGAAATTCGAAACGCCATTTTCCCAAATACGACAAGCACCTTTGTGCTCAAACAAAGAGCTATTGATTGGAAAGATTTTCAAGAAACCTTGCAGCTCAATGAAGCGGAAGTCGAAGCTGTTAAGAGCCTTCAAGTAAAAAAAGGTGAATTTTCGGAAATCTTTTTGATGCAAGATATGGGGCGATCGATTCTTCGCATCGTGCCTGATCCTCTTGGTTACTACGTTTGCACAAGTGATCCCGTGGATAAAACTCTTATTGAAGAAGAAAGACAAAGAAACGCAAACCTTTCACAGCTTGAAGTGCTTAAACTTCTGGCTCAAAAAAGAAGGGAACATCTCTATCAATAAAAAATTGATGGTGGGAATGGTGACGGTACTTTCTTTAAGTATCGTTAGCCGTCCTGTACGTGCCGATCTTTTCGGCGGCGATGTGGCGGTACTTACCCAAATCTTGGCGCAGAATATTAAACATTATTATCAGTTTCAGCAGATGATCTCAGAAGCCAAAGGTCAGCGTGACTTTTGGAGGATGATTAATTCTGGGATCGATAATCTTTCAGGACTTTTGATGGTGCTTCCTATTAAAGATCAAAAAATATTAGAGGAGCTTACCACGTTCAAGTCCGCGATGAAACGAGTGGAAATCTTGTATGGGCCGATTCCGGTAAGTGCGGAAGCGCCATTGCAGCTCCTGCACGATCAGACGGTTGCAGAAAGTATCAAGCTTACGAACGACTCGAAAGATTACGCGGATAAGCAAGAGCAAAATGCCGTTCGTATTATTGCAGAATCTAAGGGCGCAAGTCCGAAGGGAGCGGCTCGCATGGCCGCTCAAACGAATGCGGAAATTTTGCATACGCTGAATCAACTTTTGAAGCTTAACGGTCAAATGCTGAAGCTTCAAAGTGAGCAGCTCGCGGTTAGAAATAAGGAAGAAAAAGATTCGGTTCGTCATTTTCAGCGCGTTCAAGCGGATGTGGGGCGAGCCGTTTCGAATTATAACGCGGATCTAGGGTTTCCAAAGTTTTAACCATGTACGACTGGTTACCGCAGGTCTGTCGCGAGATTCGCGCGGAAATGATTCAAATTTATTGGATTCTCATTATCCCGTTCATGATTATTTGCGCTCTTTTTATTTTGGCAAAAGGTGGAGAAGAAGCAGGTGCAGGAGCAAAGCTTCTTAAAAGAACTTTCCTATCGATTTTGCTTCTTTTGGTCTTTGACGATTGTATGAATTTAATTGCGCAGGTGGCCGACGGTGTTTCGGACAAAATTAATGGACTTGCGCAACTCAAAGCAGCGCTCGAAGAAACAGGTAAAGTCATTGAAAATCAAAAGACGGGCTGGCTGGAATTTCGGCAATGGATCATTTTTTTCATTAACTTCTTTGCCTATTTAGTGGCCTATGCGGGATTTTTTGTGGCGGAAGCGATCATCCATTTTGTTTGGGCCATTCTCTACATCTCTTCGCCGCTCATGATCCTTATGTACGTATCCGAAAAAACGGCCTTCGTGACGGGAAATTTATTTAAGGGACTCATCAACGTGGCAACATGGAAGGTGCTTTGGTCCATTTTGGCCGTCCTCCTTTTGAAACTGATGACAACTCCTCAAGTTGGCGGCGCTGATAATTTTTTAACGTCGGCCGTCGTTAATTTGTGTGTCGGCATCAGTATGCTTTTTATTCCATTCGCGACGAAGTCGCTGATCGGAGACGGAATGTCGAGTATGGCAACGATGGTCTCAGGATTCTCGACGGGCCTTATTGCCAAATTGAGCTACGGCAAAGTGATGGAATTAGGAAAGAAAGGAATCAAGGCACCCTTTTCGTATTTAAACGGGAAGCGTGGACGATCGAATCATGCAAAATCACAAAGAAACTAATTTATAGGAGAAAAATTTGATCACAAATCCTCTGAAAACAGAGAATCAATGGAAGGAACTCAATCGAACTCTCAATTTTTACAAACTCTTAGCTCTTCTTTCAGGAAGTGCTGTCGTTCTGTCTCTCATCATGACGTTGGGAGGCGCATTTTCAAACCCCATCGTCGTGATGAAAAATGAAACGGAACATTGTTTTGTAAACGCCCAAAAAGAAGCGGTCGAGATCACGGATGGTGATGTCACAGAATTCGTCCGCAACTGGGTAGTCGCTCGTTATGAGTGGGATGCGTTGAATGAAGACAAACTCATTCGAAGTCTTACTCCATTTACAAGCGAAGGACTCCTTCAAAAGATTCGGGACCAATTTAGATCGGGCGCGGAAAAGGAATTTAAAGAAAAACAGGTCTCTCAATATGTGTCTAAAAATATTCGAGTGAAACTTTCGGACAATCAAGTACTCGTAAGCTTTGACCGGATTTTACGCGTAAATAATATTCCACTCATTGATCCCGCTCAAATGAGTTTCGTTTTGGTGCGCGGAACTAAATCGAAAGTGAATCCTTTAGGGATCTATGTAAATGGAATCACCGAACATAAATCAAACTAATGAAATATTTTGTCCTGGTATGGACGGTTGCTTTCCTGCTCTTTGCCTCTCAGGCAAGAGCAGGAGTACGCACGGTGGAGGCAAGCGAGCGATCGATGACGCCCATTTTCTTAAGTCTTGGGCGCTCGACCGTTCTTCGCTTTCCCGAAAAACCTCGCAAGGTCGTTCTTGGAAATAAAAATTATTTCAATGTCGAATTCATTGAGAGTGATGTTGCCATTCAACCCCTTGGAGTGGTGACGACCAATCTCTTTGTTTACGGAGAAGCTCATAGCTTCGGTTTCACCCTTCATTCGGGTGGTCAAGGAGCCGATGATTTGGTGCATGTAAGATGGGCTTTGCCAACCGAGTTGAAGTCGCAACTTCAATCTCAAGTCGTACAAATAAGAAAAATAGGAAAACAAGTGTCGATCGGAAAAAAGTTGCAACTTCGCTTAGAGCGCTTGGCCCAATTGAAATCTAAAAATCTCTTTTGGATTGAGGCCTTGCTTCTTTCGCATGAAGAGAAAGCTATTTCCGTTAAAGACGTGAATGTAAAACTTTTTGAAGGGAGTCGCGAGCTCAAAGCTAAATGGGTTTGCCAGAATGATTCGCTAGAACCTCTTCAAGGAAATCCTTGTCGGCTATTTTTGCCCAATTCAAAAACGTCCGGCTATACCTTGAAGGTCAAATATCACGGAACCCCTATGCAAATAAGTTTTTAATTCATGAAAATTAAAAAATGGAAAGTGTCAGATCTCAAAGACGGAGTGAAAACGAAATTTAGAAAACTCAAAGATAATTTTTATATCGTGGATGGACAAAAGAAGCGTCTTAACATTTGGTTCATCGCTCTTTTAGCACTCCCTCTTCTGATTACGGGCGCGCTCGTAAATACATTTTGGGAACAAAAAGATACGAGCTATCTATCTCAAAATTCAGAAGTGCCGGCGATGGAGGAAGAGAAATCTGCTGCTTCTGCAAAGCCAGAGGTTCATGCTTCCGTCGTGATTCGAGAAGAAAGCGCCGTTCCGCGTTCTTCTGGTGGCGGAATGAAACTTCGCTTTTCGGCGAAACAAGTGATCGATCGATTTTCTGGAATGCCCGCCGGAACCAATTTCATTGGGAAACTCATAACGGGAATCGATACGAGAGATCCGAGTCAAATTGTTAAAGTCGCGCTTCCTTATGGAGTGGTTTATCAAGGCACGCGAAATATTGAACGTGGAGCGATCCTTATGGGAGCCGCTCAACATACAGGCAATGGAGGAGACAAAGTCTTTTTGCGTTTCAATCGTTTGGTCAATACTGACGGTACTGAATATCCTATTCAAGCGCAGGCACTCAATAGTCGGGATTTCACAGCAGGTATCAGCGGCGACGTTCACACCAATATGGATTCTCGGATGATGGCGGCGATGGGCTTAAAAATGATTTCAGCGGGTGCTGATGTGCTCACTGAAAAAGAAGCGCTGGGAAATAGCTTTGAGCCCACTCCTAAATCTTCTCTTAAAAATGCAGCGATAGCCGGGGTTTCGGGAGCCACTCAAATGGAGGCGGAACGCAGACTCTCTCAAGTCGAGTCTCAGGAGGATTATGTGATTGTGGAATCTGGAGTCGAGATGATCGTCAGTCTTATGGAAGTGTTTCGCGGAGAAGCTCGCCAATGAAGGAAAATTTCAGAAAGGCTTGGCCACAACTAAAACGTCTTATGATTGCAGGACTAACAGGTCATGGCGTTATGTACGCCATCTACCTGATCGTGGCAGCAAGCTTGGCGGGCTTCATCGTTTACAAACAACGATACGGCATGCAAGTAGGCTGGCTCTTTTGTCGTCCTTCTTATTACGGCCTTCTTCACTCACTTTGCCAAATTCAAGGTTGGCTTTTCCCGATGATTCTTGGGGTCTTTGTCGGACTCTGCGCTTTCATTTTGTCTATTTTGGGTGCGGGTTGTTTCGATCTCAAAAGAATTTTGAAACTTGTGAAATGTCAAAAGGCTTTTGAATTCGTCGACCTCAAAAACTCTCAAAGTGAATATCCAACGGTGATTGACCTTAATGAAAAAAAGAACGGCTCGGAGTGGCTAACCGTCAAAGCGCGAGGACTTGGGATTGATAAGTTTCAACAACGGAAAAAAGATTTGGAATCTGCATTGGGCTTAAGCATCGACACGATTGAACAAGGGTTAAACCCTAGCATCATTCGTCTTTCGCTTTATAGTTCTGCGATTCCACGCCTTTGCGAGTATCAAAAAATGATCGAAGCTCTCAGTCTTCCTTACAGTTTTTTGGTGGGTCAAAGTGCAAGAGAAGTGGTTGTGCAATGTCTTTTAGCACTTCCACATTTACTCATTGCTGGAACAACCGGGGGCGGGAAATCGATCTTTTTCAAACAAGTGCTGATCGGGCTTTTGACATCTTCACCGCGCATTCAAATGTATTTGTTTGATCTGAAGGGAGGCGTTGAAATGAATGTGTTTTCAAAACTTCCCAACGTCGAAGTCTATAAAAATATTTCGGATGCCGTAACGGCCCTGAAGATGATCAATAGTGAAATGGATCGAAGACTTGCGTATCTGACGGCTCACGGTTTTTCCAAAGTCGATTTTGAACGAGATAAACTCGATATGATCGTGATTGGAGTCGATGAAGCTTCAGAGCTTTATGGCCTCACCTCCGATAAAAAAGAACAAAAGATCGTCGATCAAGCGCGCGAGTACACGGATCGCATCACGAAATTGGCGAGAGCTACTGGCATTCATGTGATCTTAGCTACTCAAAAAGTGCTCAAAGAAACCATCGATACCAAAGTTCAAGAAAATATTGGCGGTCGAATGGTTTTCCGAATGAACACGATGCCAGGTTCGATGAACGTGCTTGGAAATAAAATGGCTTTCGAAATTCCCGCTGTACCCGGACGTGCGATTTGGTCATGTGGAAATGATTTTATCGAAGTGCAAGCGCCTTTTCTTTCGGAACCAGATTTGAAAGCCTCGCTTCAGCAAATTGAACAAGATTTTACCGACGGTGGACGAAAAAATTTCGCTCCCATCGTTTCGATTATGAAACAAGCGCCCGGCATGGATACAGAACCTCAAGATATTAGCATGTTCAAAATGAAAGATCATGGCGCAGCCGATTAGTTTCGTAACGACGGAAAAAGAACGGCAGATTCTTCAGTATCTCTTTCAAGTAAAGGTCGCGACCTTCAAACAGATTCACCAAAGTCTTTTTGGTCCGGTGGTCAAATCCGCTGTTTCTAAGCGCATTGGGCGGCTGTTGAAAGCGAAACTCATTCATAAAGGGATCGTCGACTTTAATAAAAAGTATACCCAGGTCTTTTATTTGGATTCGGGAACGGTCGATCTCCTTTTTGATGAAGACAGTGACCCGATCGGTCGCTATCAGGCTCAAAGTGGAGCAGTTGATCATGATTTGCTGCTCGGAGATCTTCGGGCGAAGCTTTGCACATTTCCCAAAGTGAAGCGTTATTGGACGGAAAATGAACTGCAATGTTTAAAAGAATGTACGAGTGATCCTCGTTTAAGGCCGTGTGTAATTTTGAGATCGGATGCGGTTTTAGATCTCATTTCAGATGGAAAGCCTTTCGTGATGCCGCTTGAGTTTGAAGCTTCACGGAAATCTAACTCTCGGTATGAAGAAAAGCTGAGGAAATATTACGCTCTCGATATTCCAAGAACGGCGCTCTGGATTTCAGCCTCGTCTGAAATCCAAAATGGAGTCATGACGATTGATCGAAACGTAAGGGGTGAGAATCGTCCGAAATTCTACTACGCACTTCTCTCGGATGTGTTGAAAGCTAAAGATCTCATTCACTTTAAGAATCTTCAGGGTGATGAATTTGTTCTTGAGTAGCCACTGTTTTGACCAACTCATGCAGGGGTGAACAGGCCATGAACGGGTCGAGAACACGTTCTCGTTCTGTTCAGCCCATCGATTTTTTATATCACTGAAATTAATCAGGTTTTGGAGTTCGAAATTTTTGGATTTTGGACTCAGTCAAGGATTTTAGAATTTTGAAATTTTTTATGGAGAATAATAGATGAAATTACGAAATAGTACGGTGTGTTTGGTATTGGGTTTGAGTCTTTCTGGTTGTGCGACGATGAGTCGATCGTTAATCGTTGGTGCTGGTACGGGTGCTGCTTTGGGGACAGCAGCGGGTGCAGGATTTTCTTCTCAGGATCGAGGCGGTGGTGCTTTGAAGGGAGCTTTGATTGGCGGAGCCATTGGATTAGTCAGTTCTTATTTCATTCATAATGGAATGGAAGAACGCGATGCAGATGTCAGACGCGATACGCTTTTGAACCTAGAGCGATTTGGAGTCGAAGGTATTCCTTCTTCGTCTCAGATGTATCCAGAGTTTTATGGATTTAGCGGTGAGAATAATACGTCGACAGTGACGCCTAAGAAAAAGGTTCGTCAGTGAAGGAGTCCTTTAAAGGACGGCTTAATCTTTCATCGAAGGCATCTGAGGCAGCAACCTTTATGGTCCAGCAGCTTAAAGAAGAAAATCCGCATGTGCAGATTAATCCTTCAAAGCTGTGTTCGTGGATTGTCGAGCACTATGTTCGGGACCACTTCTCAAAGGAAAGCTCCAGAATTGCGCAGGAACACTTTAATCCGAAGCGCTACTTAATTGATCAACTTAGGGGAGCTCAAACGGGCGAAGACATTAAGAGCCTCTTCCAAACGGCCCTTACTAAAATGGACAGCGGCCCACTGACCACAGGGGTCAAAAAGAAGGCTCAAAGGCCTAAAGTCAGCCGGTCTAAGGAGGGTTCTGCAGAATCCTCGAATCCTTCCACTGATATTTCCGACCCCGCTTGACAGTGTATCTAAATGGATATATCTATAATGGATAATTACTTTATGGGCACTAAGCGGATTGATTTAGAAAATACGGACGATATTAAAGAACTCTTACGGAAAGAGATCGTATCATTTATGAAAGCGCACAATATGAGCCAGTATGGTGTGAGTAAAGAGTTAGGTCTTCCAGCCGCTTACATTAATCAAATATTGAGCGGCAAACAAAAGGCGGTGAGTTTCGCAAAGCTTTGCGAGATTGCCAGCAAAATTGGGATGAAGCTGACGCTCATCATTGGAAAGAAATAGGAGTTTGATAGTTGAAACAATTTATGGAGATTATTTATCGACGAAATCGAATTGGTGAGCGTGCGGATAGGCAAACAAGAAGTGCCCATCCGGCGAACGATTCGGATTTTAGGAGAAGCGGAAAATGAAGAACGACTCCGCAGGCTCGCGCGCAAAATCCTCCGCCTCTTGGAGAAATCAAAGAGAAGGGCGCGAAGGACTCAAGCAGAGAGTAGATACGAACTCACAGAAAAGTTCGAGCAGTTCTCAAATTAAATATAGGCTTGGAGCTTACATTCGTCTCTCGCCTTCAAATGAAATTAGGGATGAAGGCTCACTCGTGTCACATCCACAGAGGATTGAACAGTATGTCAGTATGCGTAATGCTCAACATGGAGGAAATTGGGGCAAGATTGTCGAATGGTACACGGATAAAGAAATCTCTGGAGCAACGGTTAATCGTCCCTCGTTTCAGCGGATGTGCCGGGATTTAAAAGAAGGAAAAATAAATGGCGTTATTGTTACGGAAATTTCCCGACTAAGTAGGAGCGTAAAAGACTTCAGCAATTTTTGGGCTTTCCTGGAATCTTGCAACGCTCAGTTTTTCAGTTTGCGGGAGAATTTCGACACAGCAACTCCGGCAGGTCGTGCGATGGTCTACACTTGCATGAGCTTTAGTCAGTTTGAACGAGAGAATACCGTTGAGCGTATTCGCTTGGGAGCTAAGGCAAGAGCGGAAAGGGGACTTGCGAATGGCAATCAAAGGATTTTAGGCTACGACCCGGATCCGAATAAAAAATGCCATCTCGTCGTAAACGAGAAGGAGCGGCCCATTGCTGAATTGGTATTTAGAAAGTTTTTAGATCTAGGAACGCTGAGAAATCTTCAAAAATTTTTGATCGATGAAGGCTATAAAACAAAAGAATATACGACACGAGATGGACGACATAGAGGCGGCAGACGATGGACGATCTCAAGTCTGTATAATCTTTTGACCAACCGGGCCTACATTGGACAGCGAGAGTTCAATAAGCATAATCGTACAAAGGATCAAACGAAGCTGAAGGAAAATGATCGATATTTTTACTTTAAGGCTCAGTGGACGCCCATCATTGAAGACGATCTATTTTTTGATGCCCAAGATTTGCTAGAAACTAATAAAAGAAGAAAACAATTTCATAACCATATCTTTAGGCTGACAGGTCTTCTTCATTGCGGAATTTGCGGCGATCCTATGGTAGGGAAGTCAGGAACCAGTAAGCACGGAACGAAGCACTACTATTACGGTCACAATAGAAAAATGCTTTCCGAGGGGGATCAGCATTTAAAGAGATGTCGTTTGGAACGAATTCAAGCTTTGGGTATTGAGGAAGCGGTAATAGCCGAACTCGGAAGGCTGGCAAAGGATAAGGGCTTTTTGAAAATTATTTTGGAGGGTTCGAGTCAATCCGGTGAGCAAAAAAATGAAAAAATTCATTCTTTGCTTAAGTCGCGAGAACAGCAAAGGCGAGAGCAGGAAAATAAATTGAATGCCCTCACAGGAGCTCTTACCGAAGCCGATTTGCCCGACGTTCGGAAAGTTATTTTTGAAAAAATAGCTGATACGAAAGCATTAGCGGATAAAATTAGTCAGGAAATCGAATCGCTTAAAAATGAAGTTTCAACTGGAAGTTCAAACATTATCGATTTGAGTTCAGCATTCAAGGTTCTCAAAGAGTTTCGAGGGAACTTCCATACCTATTCCGTCACGGAACAGGCTGAAGTTTTGCGAGATGTTATTGCCGAAGTCGTGCTCCAGGAAGATGAAGTGAAGCTGGATTTGTATGGGGTCGAGAAGCCTTTAGTCTTCTCACCCCCCGAAGGTTTTCATGAACCCTCTCGCGCAGGGGTTCGCCCATTGTTCAATTTGGTGGAGGCGGTGGGAGTCGAACCCACGTCCGAATGCCTTCATAGTGCCCTTACTACGTGCGTAGCCCCTGATTTAATTTAGGCGGGCGGAGCTCCCAGAGACAGGATAACCACCAACCGAGCTGCAGATCATACTGTGTTCGTCATACTGAAGCTCTGTGACGACACAGCCCTGCTGTTTTGACGCTGTCCAACCTCAGCAGGAGTCGGGCTAGATCAACGGGCTACAACTTAGGCAGCCATAGCGAAAGATTCTTCGCCATTTAAAGTTTGCCAATGAGGTTACGAGATCACTGACGCCTCGACACGCAGAACACTCCTCCGAACATCCGTCGAAACCGGAGCGCCCCCGCAACACTCATCATAGGCAGTTCAGAACACCTGGCAAGCAGAATACCCCTTCGCCTCCAAAGATCATTACCCTCCGTATCCGCGGTAGGTGGGCTTTACGCTGCTTGAGACTTTTTTATGCTCAAGCCAATCGAGCGACTGCGGATCTCTTTGAGAAGAGTCTCTATAAACGCATCCACTTTATGGGTGCCAAAGTCTTCGTTCTTTGAGGACTTGAGCGCAAGCGCCTTGGCTTCGACTTCTCGATCCCCAATGACAGCGATATAGGGAACTCTCAACACCGTGGCTTTTCGTACCTTGCCGCCCATATTGGAGTCTTCGAGATCCAAAAATGTTCGCACGCCTTGAGCCTGGAGTTTTTGATTCACTTCTTGCGCAAACGCGTAATGCGAATCTCTCACAGGAACCAAATACACCTGAGTCGGTGCGAGCCAGCTTGGGAAGTATCCTTCGCAGTGTTCTAGATAAACTCCCAAAAATCTCTCAATCGATCCAAAGATCGCTCGATGCAGCATCACGGGTCGATGGCGAGCGGAGTCTTTGCCCACAAACTCTAGGCCAAATCTCTCCGGAAAGTTGTAGTCGAGCTGCAGCGTCGCAAGCTGCCAGTTGCGCCCGATCGCATCCTTGATATGAAACTCATACTTGGGTCCATAGAATCCGCCTTCGCCGGGGCGAAGTTCAAACTCAGTGCCACGCTTTTTGAGCGCTTTCTCTAGAGCTGCTTCGGCTTTATCCCAGCTCGCATCGGTGCCCAGTCTCTGAGCCGGCCGCGTCGCGAGCTTGACGGTATAGTGACCCAGACCAAAAACTCCGTAGACCTCATCGAGCAGCTGAAAAAAATGATCAACTTCTTTGTCGAGGTCTTCTTCCGCACAAAACACATGCGCATCATCTTGAGAGAGTGCTCGTACGCGAGTGATACCGTGCAGCGCTCCTTTCATTTCGTTTCGATGCAATTTAGTAAACTCCGCCATCCGAAGAGGCAAATCGCGGTAGCTATAGAGTTTGGTTTTAAAAAGGAGACAATGACCTGGGCAATTCATGGGCTTCAAGCACGAAAAATGATGCTCGCCTTCCTTTTCGCTGCGCTCAGGAATATTAAACATATCGTCCGAAAAATTATCGAGATGCCCAGATTGTCCGTAGAGCCGCGAGTCAAAGACTTGAGGAGTCATGACCTCTTGATAATTATACTTCGCGTAGAGTTCGCGAACATATTCGATCATCTGATTGTAAACAATCGTGCCATTGGGATGAAAAAACGGAATCCCTGGAGCCCACTCATGAAACGAAAACAAATCCAAACGCTTTCCGAGCTCGCGATGATCTCGCTTTTTGGCTTCCTCGATCATTTTTAGATGCGCGTCTAAAAGCTCTTTGGTTTCAAAAGCAGTTCCGTAGATTCTTTGCAGTTGAGCATTATTTTGATCGGCCTTCCAATACGCGCCCGAAAAACTCAGCAACTTAAAATGTTTGAGCTCGTTCGTGTAGCGTACATGAGGTCCTTCGCAAAGATCCGTAAACTCACCTTGCGAATAAAAAGTGATCGCTTCGTTGCCTGGGATGTTATCGATCAATTCGGATTTGTAGGGCTGGCCCTGTTTGAGAACAAAGGCTTTGGCCTCAGCACGAGGCATCTCCGAATACTGAATTTTGAGATTCTCTTTGATGATTTTCTTCATCTCCGCTTCGATTTTTTCGAGATCTTCGGGCGTAAGCGTGCGGCCACCCATGTCGATGTCGTAAAAAAACCCCTCCTCGTTGGCGGGGCCTGTCGTGAGCTTAGAACCCGGAAACAATCTGATCACGGCCTGAGCCATGAGGTGAGCGCAGCTGTGACGAAGCGCAAATCGATAATCCTTATCTGCCTTGGTTCTAAAGTTCTCCATCCCAAATATTTTGCTGACAATCTAGCCATTGCCAAGCCGAAAAAGGCCCAAGGTCTCCTCAGAACGAAAAGCCGAGTGAAATCTTTAGAAAGTGCCTGAGGAGCGTATCATCAAAGAGAATGCTGTTATCAATGCCGGCTCCATCCATCGCATAGGCGTACTGGATGAGGAGGGCCCCATCCGCTGCACCCAAATCCATTCCAACAGCAATTTGGGAGTTCAGGGTGAGTTTACTTTCTTGGACTCTTTGTGGATTCGAGGCTCCTGATTCTGGCTCTAAATTCTTTGAACTCGATATCCCAAACTTGTTTAAACTCACACCAGGCGAAAACGTCACAAAAGAATCCCGGGTTGGGTAGGCGCTGAAGTGGGCAGAGAGACTCGACAAAAGAATGCCAACTTTTGCACCCACTCCAACATTGTCGGAGACTCGTCGATAAAAGTTGAATGTCGCAGGCAAAATAAACAGAGGGAGTTGTAGCCCAAATTCCCAATCTTGATTGGGGGCATAAAAGAATCCAGTTTCAAACCATGGGGTCTGTGCAACCCATCCTCGCTCCCAGGGGCCCACCGACAAAAAATCTGAACGGGTTTTGCCTTTGGCGTACGAGGCTCCTCCAATGAGGCTGTAGTTCATTCCTTCCTCGATCCTGGTATTCAATCGATCATGTGAGGGTGTTGCGATTGTTCCAGCAGAAGATTGGCAAAGGACAAAAAGACCGAGTGAAATCAACATCTGCGAATCATATCAATCGACTCCATAAAGTTAAAGTTTTTGGATCAATGCTCGAAGAGCTCGTCGAGAGGCGAGGGGTGGGTGGGGCTTTGACACATATACCAAGGCAATTGAACTTCTGACGGGGGCTGAGAACAGCGAGCAAAAGCTTCGCTGTCGCTCGCGGCATGGCAAACTGTCAGAAGAAAGTAGCACGCTTCAACCCAACAAGCGGCATTCACTTTGGCATAACAGTTCCCGGTGGTGCGAAGGGTGCAGAGAGCCACTGGGTTGTATTTCTCGTAACAGGCCATCGACTCTTTGCTCAAAGTCGCAAGAGCAAAAGCGGGAGTATGAGTTCCAAATAGAACCTGCAGTGCGAGAATCAGACAAAAGCCCTTAAGATTCATAAATTCTCCTTCGTGCCCTAGAGATTGCAAACAGAAGGCCGCTCACGAATGGGGAGTTTTAGGGCCCAATGGCGGCCTTTTGAGTTGTGGACATTCAAGTGTACAGGACGGGATCTGACTGATTTCTATAATTTTTGCAGATCCTTCAAACGGGCGGTGAGGGCTAAACCAACGAAATGATTTTCTCGATCAGATCCTGAAACTCCATCTCCGCCTTTGCAGCGGATTGGGCAAAATCATCCCAGGGACTCAGCGATGGATTGGGGTTGGCTTCGAGGACGACGACTTCGCCCGCCTCGCTGAGGCGCACATCAAAACGTGCAAACCCTGCGAGCTGCAAGGCTTCAAAACTTCGCTTAGCGACTTCTTCGATTTGGCGAACCTGTAGATCGCTGAGCCCCTTGGCAAAAGTGTTTTTGATTCCCCAGCGTTTGCGATACTCCGGATCCCATTTTGCTTTGTAGGTAGCAAACTTTGGCATTTCTTCGGGCATCTCAGTAAATGAAATTTCGCGAATGGGGAGAACTTGAAGTCTCTTATTTCCGAGCACGCTGACATAGAGCTCTCGTCCCGTGATGAATTCTTCGATGATGACATCGGACTCATACTTTTCGTGCAAAAATTTGACCCGTTCCAAACAGTCTTTTTCGTTTTCGACAAACGAGTCTCTGGCGATTCCTTCGGAAGCCTCCTCCTTTGAGGGTTTTACAAATGCCGGAAACGAAAACTTTTTGAGACTTCTGAGTGGCCGCTTATGATGAGAGGTCACCCAGCGCGGAACACGAATCCGATGGTGCCCCAGAATTTTTTTGGCCAAATTTTTGTCCTGCGACAAATGCAGTCCCAAGGATTTGGTTCCTGTATACGGGATTTCTAACAACTCAAAGACTCCAGCGAGTTGTGGTCCCAAATCTCTTCGATTATTAAAGGCCTCAGTCAAATTAAAGATGAGTTCGGGCTGAAGGCGTCTCAACTCTCGAGTGAGCCGAAACAAATCGTTATGAACTCCAATAAAGACAGGCTCGTAGTTCAATTTTTTGAGGGCCTGAAACACTCCGCGTTCGGATTCGAAGGAGACATCCTTAAGATATTCGGAATAGTCATGAGTCTCCGGCGGCTCCGAAGAGAGATCAAACAGGACGGCGATCCTTTTTCCGGATCGGTGAGACATGCCTCTTTAGGATTACACAGTCCGTCTAAAATGTCCGGTAAATAAGTAATGAGTAATCAATGTCGTGAGGAGTCCCGCGAGTTCAAAGGATGTTTCAAATTCTGATTTGGAGAGAACAAGGTCCAATTCTTGACACCGATCGATAAGGCGAGACAGCAAAAACTCGATATTTACTTTTTTTTCACCCGTCCAATGCGAAATCGACGCGAGTAAAAATTTTCTGTTGCGCTTCATAAAGCGAAAGGCTTTTTCGGCGCCCTTTTTCTCATCGGCACGTTTCGAAAATATTCTCAAAAGATCGCGGTCATAAAAGCTCGGGTACTCTTCCTCATAAGCTTTCATCTTTTTTTTGTAATACTTTTTGAGAGTCGAGTTCAAAAACCTCGCTTCCGAAATCATTCGCCCCTTGCGCTGCCGAAAAACTTTGCCTGCGAGTTCTTTAATCAGGCCGTCAACATACTCAACCTTCTTCAGCGCTCCCCATTTCTTGTAAGTCGATCGCCACGTCGCTTGTGGATCCAAACAGATCGCAAAGGACTCTGCAAAATCCTCGTCCGGATGTGATTGGGCATACCATCGATCCAGGTTCACTACAAAATTTCGTGAGTAAGGTTGAGGTCGATAGGTGTCTGGGTTGTATTCCTTTTTGTGCGGCCCAAAATGCTTCTCCCAAACACGTCTCCCCGAAATCTTAAAAGCATGATCAAAGGCATGCCCGAGTTCATGTCGAAGGAGTTTGCGAAAGTAGGATTCTTCGTCGCCATCGCATTCGAGCATCATTTTTTTTTCGAGAGCTCTCAATCGAGGATGCAGCAAAAAAAACGGGATTGAGACCGCAGCGACTCCCTCGGGCGAAAACCACTCATCCCCGACAAAAAGGTGAGGATGAAAATGTGGGAGTTGAATATGAAGTTCCCGTAAGACCCCGTCTACCCAGGGGTAAACGTCGGATTCCTCCAGATTCAAAGGGAGGTCCTTAATCTTCATATTGAGGAGGTCTTCCTCGGAGATTTGTGACCAGTTGAAATTTGACATGGCCATTTAAGATTTTTACCGTAAGCCTCAAAGAAAGAAAGGCAGGAATCATCATGAGCGCAAAAGAAAACCCCCTCGATCCCATGCGAAAGGCGACCGAAGAGGAGTATTTTCGACAAAGGAACGCGGAGCTCTCCGCCAAGATCAAGGCTCGAGCGGGCCTCAAAGAGGCAGGAGTACAAGATGATGGCCTCGCCCAGCAGTTGACTGAGGCTGGTTTTGATAAGGACTCCGTACGAGCCCTGTTTTTGCTGCCTCTCATTGATGTGGCCTGGGCTGATGGACGGGTTGAGGACGAAGAAAAGCGAGAAGTCCTTTCTGTCGCTCAGAGCCGAGGAATCGAAAAGACCTCGACTGCTTGGAAGATGCTTGAGACCTGGCTTTCGCAAGGGCCTAGGGATTCGACGTTTTTGAATGCTCGAGTGCTTTTGGAGCCTGCTCTTTTGGATCTCAAATCCAAGGGTGGATCAGGATGGATTTTGGAGGCCGCAGAGCGAGTGGCTTTGGCTGCGGGCGGAATTTTTGGATTGGGTCAGAAGATTTCGTCTGACGAAAAAGCCGCGATCGAGAAGCTGGCCAAAAAACTTTAATTTTTTTTCTCATTTTAAACAAAAAAAGGGCGCTCTTTGGAGCGCCCTTTTTGCATTGATCTCATTAATAAATCAGCGACTTACTTTTCGACCTTTACGGCTTCGTAATAAGGATTGCGACGAACTTGTGCGCCTTTTTCGTCGACAAAATTGGGAAAGATTTTGATCCAAAGATCGATATGCCCAAGATGAGATTCTGGCGAAGTGCTTCCGCCAATAGCATCATCCTTAGGTCTCCAAGCAGCGGGAATGTTGGCTTCGCCTGCGCCACCATCTTCGTTGACCATATTGCGAGCGATCTGTTTGGTCTGAATTTGTCCACCAGTGGCACTCTGGATCACGCGGACTTCGATGTTGGATCCAGCGGCCATTAAAGTATTTGCGCCCTTGGCGTCTTTGGCAGATTGGTTTTTTTCGATCACTGTCGCAAACTCTTCGCGCGGGATCACATAAGCGACCTGAGTTGCTTTGTTGAGAGCAGCCAATTTGGGAGCTCCTGGAGGAATCAATACGTGAGTATCTTCGTCATTGAGTTTGACGAGCTCAGTCCAGTTGGTGACGGGGACAATGCGATGATTGTTTTTTTCGCGAACAAAAATAACGCGGGAGTTTGAGTCACTCGCGTTGTCGAGATACTTCATTGCGCGATCATCAGAACTAAATACCTTGCGCGAGGAACCACCCACACCGGCTTTTTTGGAAGTATCGGTGTTGAGATTGGCGACAAAATTGGACTGCGCTGCTGTGATAAAACGAGCTGCGTAGTTTCCACCGGCAAAAGCGATTTGCGGATTAGCATCCTTGATCTCTTTGCCTTCTTCAAAAAAGTTCAAAATATTTTTGAGTTTGAACACCAAAGCCGCTGACTCTGTATCGTTGAGGTGGTTTCCGCCCCCAATCATGCCCTGGTAGTTTTTCATTTGGTAGGGAACAAAGGACAACACGAGTGCTTCGTTCATCTGAAAGAGATCGACATAAATGCTCGGAACGAGAGACTTGGAGTCGATCTTTTTTTGAATAGCTGCGAGTCCCAAATTGGCGGTGTCGACATCGCGGGTATCAAAGTTGCCATCGTGATTGACGGTGCAGGGATAGTCGTAAGCAGGGTCACAACCCACCATGACGATGTAGGGCGCTTGAGAGTCAATCCAAGCCCAGTCTTGAGTTCTAAGTTCTTGAGCTGTCAAAGATGACGTGACCAAAAAGCCTGCGACACTTACAGCCGAAAAAAATCTTCGAGGGAGAGTTCTCATTGCTGAAATCCTTTCGTTTTTAGACGCATCTTGAGTGACGCGTCTGATTGTGAGGATCTCTAACACAGTGATCTGAGTCTGCCTAGGAGGTGGGTGGCCAAGTTGTGGCTGTATGGAGCAAAAAAAGACCAATAATTTTGATAGGTTGGGAATTAGGGCGCAGGATTATCCAGCGCGCATTATGCGCACAAGATCTCCACTAGCCGAGGAGTGCCTGCCTCTGGGCATAGGTTTGGAAGTTTTCAAGAAGCCAGCCAAAGCTCGGAATCACAAAGTAGTCGTCCTGCATGTGAAAGATCTCAAAGTATTGGTTTTCAACGACGCCAAAATCAAAGGGATGTCGTCGAACTTTTTCACTCAAACAGTAAGGCACTTCTCCGACAGAAGAAAGAATCCCTGATCCATAAATGCGAAGGCCCTCAGTGTTTTGAATGAGTCCAAACTCCACAGTGAACCAATAAATTCTTTGGAGTTTGGTGAGCAAATCTCCCGAGGCTTTTTGGGCTGCTCTTCCATAAGCCTCATAAAAATCGGCGAACGTTGGATTAGTGATGAGGGGGAGATGCCCAAACAAATCATGAAACATGTCTGGCGAAGGAGTGTACTCGAGCTCTGATCGATCACGAATAAAATCCGTACAGGGGAACAGCTTTTGAGAAAGACATTCAAAGAATTCCTTTTCGGGGACGAGTCCCTCCACTCGAGCAATTCGCCATCCCGTAAACTTCTGAAGGCGATCGCTCACTTCTTTGAGGCTTGGAATTCGATCGGAAGGTAGATCCAATTTTTTGAGAGCTTCGAGGAATTCATTTGAAGCTCGATTGGGAAGAGCTTTGATTTGCCTGTCATACATGAGGGCCCAGGTTTCATGTTGCTCGGCTGTATACTCAGGAACCGGAACCCGCGTGAGGTCCGCTTCGTAGCCGGTCGTGATCGTGACATTGACATCCTTATATTGATCAACCACGGAGCGCATCCCAGCAAAGCCAGGCTTTTTGGAAGATCCATTTGTCGTGGAATCTGCTTTCATCACGCCTCTTATATTGATTATATCAGGCTTCCAATGCATCTAAAAACTCGCCAATTTGAGCACAATTTTATCCCATCTAAAGGGACGGCCGGGGGAAAGGTTCTCGTTCTCGCGCACGGAAGGGGAGGTAATCTCAAGCTGCTCGAATATTACTCTAAGCGATTTGATATTCCTGAACTTTCGTATTTGACGATTCAGGCGCCGTGGCCTGAACAAAGAGAAGATCAAGTGGCCAAGAATGAGTGGGGTTGGTCGTGGTGGCATTGGCCGGATTTTAAGCGCCTCGAGGAATCTCGACATAGACTTCAACGAATGGTCGAAGAATTAGAGGAGCAGGGCGTTGCTTCGGAAAAAATCTTTTGGTTGGGATTTTCTCAAGGAGCGGGCATCGGACTCGATTTGTTTTTGAGGTCGGAGAGATGTTTTGGGGGTGGGCTGTTTATTTCGGGGCTCCTTCCTCGATCCACAGATTATCCAAAGGCTTTTGGATCCAAAGCTCCAAATCAAAACATTCTCATTACGCACGGAACTCGTGACGAGATCATTAGTCTTCAGGATGCGGAAAATACCTATTTGCCTTTGCGCCAAGCGCAAATTCCTTTTGATTTTAAAGTTTACGATAAGCCGCATTCATTTCATCTCAAGGAAGAGGTCCCTTTTCTTGAGAACACTCTTCAAGGATGGATTCGATCGTGAACCCTTCTCTCATTTTTGCGCTTGGCGCGACATTTTGTTTTGCAGTCGCCAGTACGGCCTTTACTCATTACGCCCGAAAAGCAAATCCCATGTGGATGAACGCCTTTAAGGCGGGAGCGGCTCTGATTTGTTTTTTTATTGGATTTTTGTTCACAAAAGATTTTTCGCATATGCCTAAGCCGGAATCTCTGATGGCATTTTTTATCAGCGGGTTTGTGGGCCTCAATGTGGGGGATATCTTTTTGATGACGGCCTTTGCCCGAATCGGTGCTGCTCGCACATTGATGATTTTTAGTTTTCAGCCGCTCCTTATGGCGTTGTTTGCCTATTTGGTGTTTGGACAAATCGTGACGGCGCCCAAACTGATAGCGATCGTTTTTATGATCGCGTGTGTGATCACCATGTCGTACGAAAAGTTTAGAGAAGAGGGCCGATGGGAAATTCGCGGTCCATTTTATGCGGGCGTAGGAGTATTGCTCGACTCCGTGGGAATTTTGCTCACTCGATATGGATTTAATACCGACCCCCTCGTGGGAACGCTTGAAGGAAATTTCTATCGAGTCGTTGGCGCTGTGGTTGGATTTGCGGTGATGGCTCAAGTGAAACCTTTTCGAATGGTTTCGACCTTTAAAGTGCTCAAGCCAAAATCTCGCTGGATTGTGAGCGGAGCAGCTGTGCTGGGGACTTTTATTTCGCTCTCTCTCTACTTGAATGCTGTGCGATACGGAAATCTCGCGGCAGTGACGGCGATTGCGGGAACATGTCCGCTGTTAGCGGCACTTCTGGAGTCGGCATTGGCCAAACGATGGCCTTCAAAATTTTTGATCCTTGCACTTATTCTGTTTGCGGCAGGCTTTGCTGTCCTTAATATGAATGGAGGATGAAGGGGAATCATACACCAGAGCTCGTGCACGTCGTCGGTTGGCAAGAAGTCGTCCGTTTTAGTGATTGGACCGGAGTGAAGATGAAGGCCAAGGTCGATACGGGAGCTCGATCCTCGGCAATTCATGCAGAAGAGTTTGAAGTGGAGCGACTTCCCTCAACAAAGGAGCGACCACTGAACGAGCAGATCCATATGAAGCTCAAGGTAGGTTCCAAAGCAAAGCCACGTCATGTTTGGGTGCGAGCGCCCATTGTGGATTATAGAAATGTTAAAAACTCCGGCGGAAAAATCGAAGAGCGTCCCTTTATTGAGACGACCATTGAGATTGGCGGAGTTTCGCATTCGATTGTGATGAGTGTGACCAATCGCGAAAAGATGAAGTTTCCTGTTCTCTTGGGTCGCGCGTTTTTGGCAGGAAAATTTTTGGTGGATTCTCAATCGCGAAACTTACTCACCAAGCATCCCGTCAAAAAATCAAGCAAACCCGCTGATGATGAGGACCTTGATGATGAAGTCACTGAGGACGGGGAGGACTAGAGATTGCTCACCACATCAGAGCAGGTCGCCTTGTAGGCACGACCGGATTTGGTAAAGCTGCGATAGACTTTGGGAACTGCCCAGGCTCCGATTCCAAAAGTTCCCATCAAAAACATTCCGAGATGACCAAAATTCCATTTGTAGCCGAGAGCTTCCCAGTTCATTTGGGTCAACGTCGAGTAGACCCAAAGATTCGTTGAGATAATGGTGAGAATTTTTCGAATTCGTGCAGCTTCCTTTTCGGCGACGGAGCCTCTTTTAAGAGCGGCTTCGCCTTCGACATAGTCGGCGAGAGAGTTTTCCACAGGTGTTCGCCACCAGATGTTGAGAGCCATGGAGTTGGCTTTCTTTTTCATAATTTCAAAAAAACCAGGGATGCTCATATATTCGACAGCTTTTTCGATACTCCCTTGTCCTGCTGTAAAGACGTTCACAGTAAAAAACACAGTCATCCAAATCTGCTGAGCGATGCTTCCGAAGACTCGAGAGACTTTGTCGGGGATACGCCCTCGCCCTAAGACAGGGCTTACGAGAGGCGCGGCGATGGCTTCGGCCCTTCTAAAATAGTTAGACCACCAGGGGCGAGGCAATGACGTCCAAGTGCTCTGGAGAGTATTGATAATCCAAGCGGGGATGACGATGGCGAGAGCATGGGTGGCCTGACCTTGCTCGCCCAACTGGATAAAGAGTTGAAGCCCGAGTCCAATCCCCGCACTCCACATCACAGATTGGAATCCTTCCCAAAGTACACCCTTTGAGACGGGCGCAATGTCAGAAGGCGAAATCATCGGATACATGAAATTCTGAACAACCTTCCAACTTCCGCCGGGTCGACTTATCGGTCGAATGTGAGTTTCGGGGTTGCTTTTATCGAGATAAAAAAAGTCGTTCATCCATTGCTTGAAACTCTTGTTATTCTGCTGGGCGAGTTTTTGGACAAGGCTCATGGTTTCAGTTCGTTCTTTTCCAAACAACGGAACTCCAACGACATAGAGAATGCGTCGATCCGTGGCTTTTTTGGTCGGGTCGATCGCCTGTCCCGTCG
>JACCDG011999451.1_pt1 | contig 66158 bp, 58 predicted proteins | sample 7442471 | NCBI WGS metagenome assembly JACCDG01 (sample SAMN15323444, study PRJNA562643) | freshwater metagenome | isolation source: river surface water | place: USA:Blue River Watershed | collected 2017-08-17 | reverse complement strand
CTCGTCCCACAGAGTGCTGTTTGGCGCGTCGAACAGGTACTCCGATTTCAACCTGGAATAGATCCAGACCCCGGTCGCTAAAGACACTCCGCCACCCACGGCTAGAGCGGCCTTGCGCAGAATACGGCGGCGGCGATCCGCTTTGACTTGCTTGGCGTTGGCTCGGCCTCGATGCGCTACTTCTTCTGCGTGGGGCCACAGCCCGTACTCCGAAAGCCATTGCGCGTCGGCCACACTCACGTGATCTTCGAGCCGTTTACTCACCGGGGGCGGGTTCTGATAAATTTCTTCCAGAATGCCGTGCAACGCATTGTGCACCGATGGCTCTGCACCCACTCTTCGAGCGTCCTCGCGATTGAGCAGGCTAAACAGATCCCAAGGGCAGTTGGATTTCATTCCAAAGGCGGTCGATTGAAGCCCAAAAATCAAGGCCATCGCTGGCACAAAACGCCTCATTTTGCGCCCCCTTGTAGACTGCGAAACGCTTTCTCTGCCTCTTCCCTAGGAATAGGTTCTTCACTCAAGATGTGTGTATAAAACTCGACCGTTTTGAGGACTTGATGGCGGGTATGAAGCAGTTCTTTTTTTAGCAACTCTATCAATCGAGGGTCTGTTTCCCGCAAAAGTTCTTCGCTCAGCGCTTTCTCGTACGCCTGGACTTCGCCCATTAAGCCACCAAACCTAACAGCCCTGTTATTTAGCGACATACGTAAGCGATCGTTTCCTTTGAAACTCAGGTGCCCCGACGAACTGCTCAAGTCAGCGAGCTCTTGGGTCGATTCTTCCACGCTGCTCACCCCCGTCAACGCGTGCATGAAGTGCACCTGCTGCAAACGCTTGTCTTTGATTCCCAAAGTTTGTGTCAGTTTTTCCATGGCTCGCTCAATCCGCTCGCCGTGAATCTTGCCCAACCGCTCGATTTCGAGTGGCACAGCAGAAGGCAGCCACCCCATTTCGCGCAGTTGCTGGCCAAAGGTACGATTGAGGGCTTCGCTGCCCAAAAAGGTCGATGTCAGCGGCGCGAGTGTTCGGTACAGATACGAACACGCGATCTGGCGCGGCAAGAACTGCCCCGCCATTCCAAACGCAGTTTTGCTGGCGGCTTCCGCGCTTAGGAAAGTCAGTGTATTCCACCCCAGCTCCCGCGCATAATCCGTGGTGATAAGCTGCTCCCAGATATCTGCAAAAGATTCCCCCTGGAGCAACCGATGTACCACGTCCGAAACCGCCATCGACAGCGCCACCCCCAGACCATTGCCCAGGAGATACCGACTCGCTTTGTGTGAAACAGGCACCCGCCGATTGACCAGGTGATTCACTCCCGAGTGCGTTGCCGCAAAAGCCACAAAACCCGTGTGCTTGCTCCACGTCATCAAGCTCTGCGCCCAAGTCTCAGCCAGTTCTGGATTGCGTTCGTACAAGCTCCAAAACACTGCATTGAGAAACTCTGCCAGATAGACATCGCGCACTCCCCGCAAGAACGAATGCTTTTCGGGCTGGGCAATCACCGAACGCGTCTTTTCCTTGGCTTGGCTAATCTCAGAGAGCACTTGAGAGGAGTTCATGACCGCACGCACATCTTCGGCTGTGAGCAGAGGGAGATTGCGTTGCACCGACTCCATCCGAGGGTGCGCTAGCCACCGCCCAATGAGCGCACGATCAGAAGCGCGGAGTTTGGGGTTGGTGGACACTTCGCCCAACCAGTGCGTCAGGCCCTCGGCAGTGGACAACGCTTCCACCCGCTCCGGTTTCACGCCCGCCAACGCGCGGTCGCGCGTGGCTGAGGAGACTCCCATTTCGGCCAGAAACTTATCTACGGAGAGCTTGCCCTGGGCGTGCAAGCCCTGATTGCGTAGGGCGACTTTCCACTTGGTCGGATTGGAATTGTTCAATGCATACCGAATGCGGCTCATTTTGGGGCCCGTCGCGTCGACTAATTGACTCACCCGTTTCATCACCCGATCGGTAAACACTTTCTTCGGAGATCGGTAGTTCTTATTCTGCGTCTTGCTCTCGTAGGCTTGCAGACGAAAGATCCCGTTGATCAGATCATAGTTGAGCATATTCGACCGCATCCCCGCGCCTTCTAGCGCCGACAAGAGAAAGTAATACGGACCTAGCATCGAGCGAGGCTTTGCGCTGGTATTGGGAAAATACCCGCTCAGCGCTTTGCGCAAGGCCGCCTGCTGGCTCGGCTCGATCCCCACAAACGCGATGAGCCGGTCCACAAGAGCGGGCTCCGCACCGACATTCTCAAAAATCTGCGAGAACGCTACGAGTTCTACCACCCGGTTTCGATCGGCTTCGGTCAACTGGAACTGCTGCCCCCAGTCGATGGGCTGAAAACGGTACAAGAGCTCTTTTCCCTGGTCTTCCACGGCCCAGAGGATGTTTCCCGGATGACGATCGGGATCCGCGTGCGTGGATCGACCGTCCTGCGGGAAGAGAATTTCCGATTCGGCTGTGAGGACAAACTCGGCCATCTGCGCTTGCACCGAGGGCGGGAATGCATTGATACTTCGACCTTCCGAAAACTCCGAGCTTCGCAACTGGTACAAAGCAGCCGGATCGTTTGCAACTTTTTCAATGAGTGGAGTGGTTTGGGAAACTTCGACCAGGACATTGTCTTTGAGGGGAAGCTTTAAGTACTCAGCCTTGGCCAGATCCGCCTTCTGTCCCTCTCGCACCAGACTCAACTCACGCCGGATCGCATCCCGTGTCGCCCGCACCATGCCCTTGAGAAAGGAATACAGCTGGGGTGACTTCTTGATAAGCTCGTCCACCACAATGCGCAGCTCTTCGAAGTTGCGCAGCAGCGCTGCTTCGGCCTCTTCGCGCTTGATCTGGATAGCATGACGCTTCCCTTCTCCGTCTAGGACAGAGACGGTGTACTTCATCGACGCCGATCCGCGCAGATCCTCCACCACAAATAGTGGCTCGATATGTTCGGTTTTTAGAGTCTCTTTCAATCGTTCAAAAATTTCATGACGATAAGGCTCCTTGGCCCGATCGTGCAGGTCGGCAAGCTTGCTGCGGATATGCTCCGGTAGAAAATCTCCCGCGGCCATGGTTTGCCCGAGCTTAATCCCGGGAACTCCATAGGACTCGAGAAGGTTTTTCAGTACGGTTCCCGTATCGGATTGCTCCACTGGGTGCGCGAGCAAGTACGACAGAACCGCGCGGCGTTTTGCGGGATTGGAGACTCTTTCCATGGCGACCAAAAAACTCTCCAGCAGATCATTGGCGATATTGGCCGCTTTTTCTCCACGGGGCATGATCTCGTTGAGAACCTGTTCGTAGTAGAGATTTTTCCCACTGTTCTCTAGCAACCCTGTTTTGGGGGCTCCGAGCAAGGTGCTGATAAACGTGCTGCGCACGAGCGTGGGCAAAGTGCTGTACAGACGCCGCACCGTCTCGGGCCCCATGCGGCGCATTTTCTTCACGATGATTTCAGGTGGCCCAGCAGCGCCTCGCAACCAACGAATCAGTTTCCATTTGTCTACTGGATCCCAACCACTGGCTTCTTCGATGATTTCGTTCACCACCGAAAACCCGAGATCTTTTTCCTCAGTGTTTCGAGAGACAAAACGATCTTTAACCCCGCGCGCTTCGCTCTCCCGCGTTTGGAGACGGTGGCTCACCCAATCAAACAAGTGTGCCGCCGCGTAGCCCGACTCCGGAAAGTATCCCGAAATCTTTTCCAGCTCGGCTTGGATAACTGCGTTGCGCGCATCCATAAAGTGCCCGCCTTTTTTGAAGGGCTCAATCACCTTGCCGAAATCGACCTCATCTGGCTTGAGAAGCTGTGCCTCCACCTCCGCACGAAAACGGGATTTTTCGCTGGGAACATCAAACTCCATGGAATCGAAAGTAGCCAAAATCTCTCCGAGCTTTTCCTGCTTTGCTTCGGCGGATTCTATCGACCGCAGTTCTGCCTTGTGAGATTGGAGCTGTTGTGCAGTTTTTTTCCACTGCTCGCGATCGACCTCTACCAAAGTTTGTGGACCCAGGCGCGGCTCCGCGTACTTTTTGTAGAGCGTCGAACGAATCTGAGGATCCCAAATCCACCCATTCTCCAGAGCCTTGAGCGAGATCCCACTCGCCTCAGCCGGAGTCATTTCCGATACGAGCTTCTCCATGTAAGCATCGGTCACTCCGGTCGGCCCTCGACCGGCCATCATGCGCCACAACAAAAGCCTTTCGCTCAACTCTGCTGTGGGAGCGAGTTGCTCAAAACGCCGGAGCAAAAGACGCTGCACTTTTTCGGAATGGCCGGGGTTGTAGTTATAGGACGGGTACTTTTTGGAGAGATCGGAATACCGCTGGAAGAGCTTTGCTTCCCACGGAGCCCCACTTTGTTGCGCCACGGATTTGAGATTATGCCAAGGCTGTTCGCTGCCCAGGACTCGAAACACTGCTGTTTTGTTGGGTAAGATCTCTGGATTTTTTTCCAAGTTCGAAAGAAACAGCTCGGCAAGGAAACGGCTTTCCACATCGTGTTCTCGGTGCAGGGTCTCGATTTGTTCCACGGCATCTTTGCTCGGATCGAGCTCCGTGCGGTTGATGCGCTTGGAGTACCACTTCAAAGCGAGGTCCGACGCAGAAAAAGTCGTTGTGTCTACCGCTTCACGCAGGTGGGTTCCGAAGGCAAAGCGAGTTTTGGGATCCGAGAGATAGGCTGCTCGCAAAAGCAGAGCGATCTTGAAGAAATTCCGTTTTCCAGCCTCTTTGATCGGAAAAAGTTTTTCTTCGTAATTCGACCGCCATTGAGCCAAAAGAGTGGCAATGCTCTTGCGCGTCGCTGCCCTGAGCTCTGGTGGGACTTGAGCGTCGTGGCTATAAGCAGCGACTTCGGGAAGGTGCTTGTACAAGAATCGTGCGGCATCGGTATGCATCCGCATGGCGACCAAGGCGCGCAACACTTCGGCCAGTTCCGCTGGGGGGAGTTTTTCGGTAGCAAGCTCCCGCGCCCGTAATCGCAACACAAATTCGGGGACAGTCTTGCCATTATGCAGCTCGAGGAGCTGCCGGGCGGAATGCACGGTGCCCAACACGTCTTGAGGAAAATGCTTGCGCCAAATAGCGATGTACTTAGATTGCACTTGTTTGCGCAAATGTGGCAGAGAACTCAACGCCAATAACTGCTCACGCAACGCACTCTTATCAGCGGAGGTGAGCCCCGGCTCTGAGAGTTTGGTGTCGATGAGCCGGAGCAAGAGCGTCGTATTGGTCTCCGCGGCTCTCTGAGCCAATGCTCCAAACATAAAGTACAAGAGTTTTTGGGTCTTCTGAGCATGGCCCTCTATACCCTGGAGCTGCTGTGCCCCTGACACCGGGGTATTGGAACCGCGGTCGATATAGTCCTCCGCCAGTATCTGGCGGGCGAGTTTTTTGACTTTGCGGGCGGGAACGCGATCTTTTCCGGTTTGGTTTTTGAGTTCCGTTTCGACTGCCTCGATAAGCTGGTTGTATAAATTTGAAACATACTCTCGCTTTTTGCTGGCATACTGGTGCCAAGCGGCGTTTTTTCCAAAAAGCACCATATACACGAGGCGATTGCGCAGGAACTCGTACTTATCCCCGTTTCCGGCTTCGATGAATTCCGTCGCGAGGTTTTGATGTTTGGCGAGATCGGCGATGTCCTCTACCGAAGGCGGCCCCGCATTGACGACTTTTCGCAGTCGGTTAAATAGGTGCGCTTGCTCCTGCAGGTTTATACGGTAACGATGAAAAAAACGGGCAGAACGCGTTTGGATGGGCGCTGCCACCAACCGCTCTAGAGCGTACGCAGCTGCCACTGCCCCCACCGCTGCCACACCGGGCCATCCCTGTCGAGTCGCAAACTCCGCCAGTGGCGATAGGACTTGGCTCTCGATCACGCCCAAGGGGTAGTACGCGGTTTTGCCTGTCCATGTGGCCATTTCGCCAACCCACTCCGGCATGGGGGGAAGATAATCTTTCCAAGCCCACTTCGAAGTACTGGGCTCGCCCTTGGGCCACAGTCCCCCAAACCATTCGCCGACATTGGAGATCCACTGCCCTATTCGATCCAGAAAACCGGGACCTCGAGGTTGTTCGACCGGGGCTGGACCTGGGTTGGACGAAGTAAAAAAACTGGAAATATAGCTCCACAGATTCCACGCACCCATTTTTCCCGTATCCCACGTGGTTGATACGCCCGTGCCAATACTACTCAAGACATCAACGCCCTTGATGTAGCCACCCAAGGCAATAACCCCAATCCCCCCGATTAAGGCGATGTCCTGCATCTCCGGACCGAAGTAAAATTTTTGAGCAAAGCGCGCGTTTGCACGGATGGCGTCGTGACTGGGATCGAGGGGTTGTCCGCGGTGTTTGAGGCGAGCAAAGTTGCCCTGCTCTCGGTTCTCTAGCCAGAGCACGTACTTTTCCACAAACTCGAGTTCCATCGCCTGCGTGCTTCTTTTTTGAGGAGTGTTCTGGGCGGAAGCGCGCCCAAAGATCAGCTCAAGAGCACTGCGGATACGGCCCTTTGGATTGGCTCCGAGCAGTTCTATTTCTGAACGACTGCGTTTGGGGCCAACGATTCCCCAGGGATCGAATCCCCCTTCACTCCCCGTTCCATCTGGACTTCCGGTGAGACGATCGACTGCGTCTACTGCCTGGCGCACGCGCAGTTCCGTTACTCCATCGACATCTATTTTGAATCCTGTTTCGGACATTAGCCTTTTGACGTCGGTGTTTTCCTTGCGCAAGGCGTAGTGTTCTTGTTGCAAGGCCAGACGATACGCATCGAGCAGCTTGCGTTTCTCGTTCAGGATCTCTTCACTCCCGCCCTTGCCCATGCCTTCAATTCGCTTTCGAATATACTCGCTAGCAAGCACATCCTTCGGTACATCCAAATCGCGCAACATATCCACGTGCTTTGCCTCAAACTCAGGTTTGATTTTTGCGATTTCCGTTGCAAAAAGCGCGGCGAGTTCACTCAAATTCTTGGTGTCGACCAATGCCCCAGGCTCGATTTCGATCACGCCACCACGGAGCAGATCAACCTTGGTTTCTATTTTTCGAGATCGGAAACCGTTTCCAAAAATGACTGAAATAGGCGGATCGCCAGGCTTGGTGAGAGCATTCAAAATGTCCTCAAGGTGCCTTTCCGCGAATCGAATAGAGTCAAATCGGCGAGCCTTTTGGTTTTCAGACGCCAATATGTTTTCTAAAAACACTGTCCCGCCGACGTTGGCCATGTTTACCCGCACCGGCGGTTTAGCGACGTCGGCCACTTTTGTATAGTTCTCTATCCAGTGTTTCTCTAGGTCCTGTGCCTCAAAGTCTCTTTGGATGATGCGATCGATGTTGTAGAGCTCCTCCGTGGCGGACGTTCCCAGCAGAGGAGACCGACGGAAATACTTTTTAGGCTTCCAGGCATCGGTTTCTTCCTCGGGCAATAACACCTCGCCATCTTCCATCCACTGAGGAAATCGGATCACGGGATCGCGGTCCCCTTCGGGGGGCCTAGCTTCGTTCTCTGCGCGCGAAGACACCACAAGTGTCCCACAGGCAATGAGGAGCAAAATGTAAATCAGTCGAATCATGGCTTTGGAAACAGATCAAAATCTCCGAGTGTATTGCGCAATTCCGCCACGGCTTCCGGACTTGCGGCAAAACCCGGATCCGCTGCTTTTTCAATAAACAAATTAAACTGAGCTGGCGGCAACTCACTAAAAACGCGGTCGATTACAGTGAGGTATTGCGCATCCGTGAGCTGCTGCGCGCTGTTATTCGGATGCACCAACGCACGAATGGATTTTCTCAAGGTGACGTCGAGATAAGGCCCAAAGACTCCCTGACGAATTTCGGCAAGAGGGGTATTGGTCGCCTCATCGAGAACTTTTCGCTCTGTAGCGGTCAATGTGGAGCGCACAACAGCTTCTGAGGCGGTGGCGAGCTTGAACCCGGCCTTTGCCGTTTCGTGGGCTGCATCGTGGGAGTTGTGCCCTACCGCCGTTCCACGGCGATGGCCCATTTGGAGATAGGTTGAGCCGTCTTCGTCTTGTTTTCTCTCGGCCGCCACCTCGGTGATATTGCGGCCATGCACCATGCCTTCCATCGCTTGCCGGTTCTTAAACCGCGGGACATGCCCCTGTGGCATGCCCTGGATCATGAGGCTATTACCATACATGGCAAGGGTAAGGTCGTTGCGAAGCAGTTCGGGGAGTTCGGGATCGAGCGCGCGCAGTTCTTTTTCGTACATTGAGTAAAAACGTTTCACACCGTAGTAGCCGTGCGCTTGGGAGAGCATGTTGTACAGCTCTCGACGGTATTTCAGAAACTCGATGTCTTGTTTTTGGGATAGTATCTGCTGCCTGCCCTTTCGAGAAAACCGCTTCTTGAGCTGCGCAAACCACTGCCCCAGGCGGCTAGAAGCGGGTGCTTTTTCAATTTCTGGCCATGCGGGGAGCTGATTGCTGATCCGGATTTCTAAGAACTGCGTGGCGTCCTCCCCATAGACTTCTGACGCCATTCGGCGGAGCAGTTTTTCGATTTCCGGCCGATGCTTTTCTTCGATTTCGAGGAGTTTATATTTATTTTGAAAGAGTTTGGGCATTAGCTGCGAAGGGTCGGTTACGCCCAGCTTTGCTGCTTCTGCTTGCAAGCGGGTGCGCTCTTCCTCGAAGCTCCGCGACCAGTTTTCTCTAACGGGCTCTGGGACTTGCCCCAAAAAACGTGCATTGCTTTTGTCTTTGTACAGACCAAACGGGTTGATGTTTTGGGGATCGGTTGTGGGCTTCACCGGGCGATCGGGAAACCGATCGGGCAGACGCCGTCCGGGATCGGGTTGCGCTGGAGCGGGAGAGGGCATGGGTGCGGGTTTGGGTTTAGGGGGAGTGACGGGTTTTGGAGGCGCCACAGGTGCTGCGGGCAATAGCCGTTCAAAGTGGCAGTTACTCTTGGCCAAAGCGAGCGAAGCCGACAACACTCCAAAAACTACACAAAGCAAGCGCATGAAATCTCCTCAGCGTTTTAAAGTGGGGGAGAACCCCAGCTCTAAAACATCGGCATTTCCGACGCTTAACTCGACCGCTCCGCGTTATCCGGTACGCGGTTACTTTCGTGAAAAAGGTAGCGCGTACCTTTCTTGAAAAGGTAGCGCGTACCTTTTTTGAGAACGACTATCTCAGCTTTGATACAAAACTAAGGATTCTCCGGGGTTTTGGCTGCGCTTTCTGCCCTTGAGACTTGGCATCGACGTTGCACAAGGTGCCGGTGTACCGCGGTGGCAACCCACCGATTTATTCACCAGGAGAAACGAAAATGAAAAGACTTTTCACTTTGGCTTTTGCCGCCTTGACCACCCTTGCTTCGGCCCAGTGGGCGCCGGCAACCCTCAATGGACTCACCTACTATGTCGACGGTTCACACATCGCTATTCCGTTACAAGTGCATGGCGACTCGACTCAATACCTGGCTGTTTATCAATTTAGTGAAGGCATCCATGTTTTTCAGCCAGCCGACCAAGGCCGATACCTAGAGCTCTGGATTACGAGCAATGCGATTTATCAAAACTTTGCTACCGGATGGGCAAAGCTCGACTGCCAGATCGCCCCGCTGAAACAGCGTAAGGACGCCAGCTACAAAAACTACCTGGCCAACCTAAACCAGTATTGGGCGGCCTATTACAAAACACAGTACCTAGTAGACGATCGGCTATTCAACGCCTGCCGAGCATCCTTTTAATCCGGTACGCGGTACCTTTTGTTGAAAAGGTACCGCGTACCTACCTCGAGTTGGCATGGCTTCTGCTAAAGACCGCATATGCCAAGAAAACCCTTGTATCGAACAAAACAGTTTCCCTATCATGTCACTGCCCGCTGCAATAACCGCGAGCCATTCTATTTACCAACCGATGTCGTTTGGAGAATCTTCAAAGAAATACTCGAAATCGTACGCAATCGCTACGGCTGGAACATCCACTCCTTTGTCTTGATGTCGAATCACTTTCACTTAATCGCATCGACTCCCGAGGCGGATTTGGGAGAGTGCATGAACTACTTTCTCAGGGAAGTAAGCAAGGAAATCGGTCGCGTTTCCGGACGAATCAATCGGATTTTCGGAGCCAGGTACCACTGGTCGCTGATCACGTACGGTATCTATTACTCGCACGCATATAAGTACGTGTTCCGCAATCCCGTGGAGGCGGGTTTATCCTCTCGAGTAGAGGAGTACCCGTTCAGTACGGTGCGAAACGAGCTCCAATTCGCTGCAACGGAAATGCCCACTCAACCTCAAGCTGACTTTGAAACTTTTTTGCCGCAGAGCCTGGAAAAGAGGCTTGCCTGGTTGAACCATCCCTACCGTAACGTCCAAACGCTGCTGATCGAGCGCGGGTTACGCCGATCCGAGTTCCAGTTTCCAAAGCAAACCACACTCCGCTTTGAAGTGGAAACCCTGTTAGATCTGGGCCCAAATGCGCACAGCTTCTCTTATCCTCACGCAGCTCACTGATTCAATGCGCAACAGATTCTAGGCCTTCAAGCCTAGGAGTGGTCGGCACGCGAGTTGCTTATGAGGTGAATAACAAAGGAGGGACAGGGTGCATACAATACTTCTGGTTTTGTTAGTTCTATTAGTGATCGGCCTGTTACCCGTGTGGCCCTATTCCTCAGCCTGGCAATACGGTTACTACCCCAGCGCAAGTTTGATCTTAGTTGTCGTTTTGCTCGTACTACTTTTTCGTAGGTAAAAGGAGAACCCCATGAAGAATGAAAATATTTTCAATTTGATTAAAACAGATCATAGAAAAGTAGGTGAGCTCTTCACCCGGATAGAAAGAACTACTGAAAAGTCTACTCAGACTCGAGAGCGCCTTTACAATGCGCTCCGCACCGAACTCACGCATCATGCCGAAGCAGAAGAAAAAGCACTCTACCCTTCCCTCAGGGTCACCGAACGCACTCTGGAAATTGGCTACGAAGGTACGGAGGAACACTCATTGATCAAGTTTTTACTGAGCAAGCTCGACGCAACCCCCACAGAGGCCCATGAGTTTATCGCACGAATTACCACCTTGAGAGAGATCGTCGAGCATCATGTAAAAGAAGAAGAGATGGAAATGTTTCCCAAAATGAAAAAAGCCTTTACCAAGGAGGAGTTGGACTACATCGCTAACGCATTTGTAAAAGCGAAAGCTTCGCTCAAGGGCAAAGTCATCGATCTCGTTCAAAAAGCGGCTTGAGGTATCGCGAGCGGCTTTAATTCAAAAGTTCTTTTCGAATGCGAACCAGCGTCGGAACGTGCGTTCCTACTTGACTGCCAGGTGCCGCTGCTTGCTTAACAAATAGCTTTGAGTCATAGCTATTGCCCCAGCAATAGAGCAAACCGGTGTCCTTCTCAAGGCCGCACACTCCAGCTGCATCTCCCGAAATACGAGAGAACCGCAGCGCGGTCGGAACCTCAATAGGTACATTCGTAATTTCATTCGCACTCATGGCCGGGTTGAGGTCGCCGAGTATATTCATTCCCCAGAGATAAACTTTTCCGTCCAAAGTGAGGCCCCAGCTTGCATAGCTGCCGAGTTGAATGTCTGAGAAACGCAAACCCCCGCTTACAGGCTGAGGAATCTTGGTCACGTCATTAATACCTGACCCGAGTTGACCGTGCACCCCATATCCCCAGCAATAGGCTTTACCTTCCTCGGTCAATCCACACGCGCTAGCACTTCCCACGGATATAGAGACTAGCCTCTCTGGCATTTCAAACAACATTGGAACGTTGCTTATATACTCAGAAGCCAACGAACCAAATCGAACAGTAATGTAGGCCGTATTTCCCCAACAATAAAGCCGATCATCAAAAGCTATTCCACAAGTAAAAGTACCAGCATCGAGGGTTTTGAAACGCATTCCTCCTGCGACGGCGGTGGGGGTTCCACGAGGTAGTTCATCGCCTACACCGAGGCGGCCGTCAGTGTTAGCACCCCAACAGTAGGCTGTTTGGTCATTTAGAGTGAGCCCACAAAAGTGACTGCCGCTTCCCTTTATCGTCGAAAAAAGCAGCCCTCCACTGACTTCTTTGGGGGAGAGAGAGCTATACTCTCTGCCTATCTTACCAATTCCCAGTGCTCCGAATTCGTTTTCTCCCCAGCAAAAGGCCTTGCCGTTCATGTCTAGGCCGCAAGCAGCATCGCCGGTACTGGCCAAGGACTCAAATCGCCACTCACTTGCGAGGACATAAGGAGGTAGATCGTAGCCCGCGTCTCGCCACCCTGGAGGACGCGCTCCCCAGCAGTAGGTCCGCTTTTCCGGAGTTAGACCGCAAGCCGACCATCCCGACATATAAATCGAAACAAGCTTGAGTGGATCTGTATTTTCTTCTGTATCGGGCGTAGCGGGGGCGTATTTGCCGGGCAACCTCTCTCCTGAGGATGGCGCCCCGGCCCCCTGCAAAATTAGCCGTGTATTGCAGCTACTCAAAACCACCGTCGTTATGAGACCAAAGAACAGATTTCGCATGGCTTTCCCTCAGTGAGTTCGCGAGGGGGGGGTATTAGCATGTTTCTAAAGAACGGCAAATGACTTTGGAGCGGGCGAAGGGGTTCGAACCCTCGGCCCTCAGCTTGGGAAGCTGATGCTCTACCAACTGAGCTACGCCCGCCCATAAACGGAATCAAGTCAGACGGTTACCACAGGCCGCTTTGCCACGTCTACGGATCATTTTGAACAAAGACGATGTCTCGCAAATCGTGCTGCGCGATCAGGCGCAGTGGCCCCCGAGTGAAAATCTGCAGAACGGGGGTGAGCGTGACTTGGGTCCCGTTCGGCAATGGATTGGGAAAAATTGCCAGGTTGGGAACGAAAAACGTGCCCCGGTTGAAGTTTTTGCCCAGTATCACAATGGTAGCGTAAGCCGCCACCGTTCCATCTACAGCTTTGAAAGCGGGCGACACGGCTGTACTAGGCAAAAAAGTGCCGTCCTGCTGACGGAATCGGATCGCCACATCCAAAGCTTCTATCTTGGCAACCGGCTGACTCGTCACAAGCTGAAACATGACCAAATGCCCCGTAAACCCCGAAACACGGTAGTCATAGGCCTGCGAATAGCTAACCAGCTGCAAGACCCCCGGTTGCAGAGGACTGCCTGCTACCGAACCAGCTAAATCGCGGTAGCTTGGATAGGTAAATGCATAGGGAGTCTGAGCTTTAGACTCCTTGATCGGCGCATCATCCGGCGCAGACTCTTTCATCGTTTGAAAATAATCCGACACGTCTCTTTTCAGCCTCGGGAAAAACTCCTCCCAAGAAAGAAACTCATCGCTATTCGAATCCAACTTCTCCAGCTCACTATTCAAAATCAGATCAAATAATCTCCTGGTAAACAGGCCACCCAAATTTTCGCTCGACCAGGAATATTCCCCATAACTCGAAGAGTTTATATCTACCGTCCCCTGTCCCCGCACAAAGAGATCATGAAAAATAAACTGCTGTTCTTCACTCAAGGCCATCGCCGGTGCTTTTCGATTTAAATAGTCTCCGGTAAACGACTTTGGCTGGGTTCGGGCCAACGTCTCTCGCGATTCGGGGCTACACGCATCCGATAAAATGATGAGCGATTTCACCCCCAAACCTTCCAGAGCCAATCGAAAGTCGGGCCGAGGCAATACCCCTCCACTCATGGTAAAGTTTTGCCCACCCCGCGCATTCGAATCGCCATGGCCCGAGTAATAAAAAACAATGGCTTCGTTCACGCTAGAAACCATTTGTACCGCTTTGTAATAAGCAATCACATCCTGGGGGGAAACGGTGCCGCTGAACCCCATTTTGGTCAGAGTGAACTGGCTGCGCCGCTCGGGATGGTTTTCATCTTCAAAGTAGCCTCGGATCAGGGACTCAAATCTTTCGACGTCGCGTACGGTGCTCTTTCCAATGTTGGTCGCCTCGATGTCCGCCACCAGCAGGAAATGCACCCGTGTCGCTGGCCCATCGACAATCGGTTTCTCGGCAAAACTGTTCCAAGCGACACAGACAATTTGAAACAAAACAAGCAGCCGCAATTTCACTCTGATAACCCCTCTAAAAGAAGGGACTTTTAGCAGGTTTCGAAGCCTGGATCAATGAAACCCCGTGATTTGCGCTATAATGGACAAATCCCCGCCGGAGAGCCTAAAGCGTATGCGCAAGCCCCTGTTTTTAGCCGTATTTCTGATCTACTCGCCAGCCCACGCGATGTTTGACTGGAGCCATTGCTTGTTTGGCTGGCTTAACCCCAAGACCAACCCTCGCACCCTGGTCACGGTCCCCCTAGATCGCGTCGTTGCAGCAGACTTAGAATCCGGCAAACAAGTCACCTGGAGCGACATACTGGAAAATCTCAGCAGACCGATTCCAATGGGCAACGGGTCCGTCCCCGGAATGCCCCGCTCTAAGCAGATCCCCACCGATGGTTTTTCAGAACTCACTCGGATTCAACACTTTATCAAGCACGTGTTGGGAGTGGCCCAAATCGAGCACCGTAAAGGTACAAAAAAGTACACCGCAGAACTACTCGCCCACCTCCCCGGGTCGGGGGGCGACTACCCAGAAATCGAAATCCCGTTCCGCAAAGCCATGGCCAACGCCAAAACCATCGCCGAAAAAAGCGCGCTTCTAGAAGAGGCTCTGGCGGCTTATGAAAAAGCAGCTGTCGCGTTTTCCTCGAACAGTGACCCCGCGTGCATCGTGGTGACTCGGCCCGCAAAAGACGGAGCCAATGCCGGGGCGGAAACCGTCTTGGATTACAAACTCAATCCCCACACCGGTGAACTAGCGATAGTGCGCCGTTCTGATGGCGCGCTCATTACCTATTACCGGCTGCACCCCGAAGCAAATCAAACCCATTTGAATCGGATGGGAGCCACCTGGATTGCTAGGGATTCCATAGAGTACTTTTTCCTGATGACGGGTCTCAAAGGCCTGACCAAACCGCCTAAACGTTCCGCGCTGCCTCAGCCCCCTACCGATCCCAACGCGTCTGCACCACCAAACTAATCGACTGATTCAGAGTCACGTTTTGTGGACCAAACCAGCCGTTGTCCGAATACAAAGCGCCCAACGACCACGCGTCAGAGATCAAATAGGAAACCTGCAAACTCAGCGGAAATGAAATCTGGCGTGTTCCCACTTCATCTACCAAACCTTGGGTAGCGACAGCACCTTCATACAATACACTCCCGTTCACTCCAATGCGCAAAGCATCCCGGCTCCATCCAATGCCCAGAGCCGCAGAACCGCCCAGTCCAGGGCGAAGGATAAAGTCGCCTGCATCGCTGGTAAGGATCTTGGCAAAGGATTGATTCACCTGCGCCAGAAACAAAACGTCCCAGTCGGCCCAGGTTTTCAAAAGCATCCCGCCCAGAGCAACATTCCAGTACCCGCGTCCCAGGGAGTCAATCTGATACAGGGCGGTTGAATTTTCCGGAGCCACGCCGGTGGGTGCCGTCAAACTAGCAAACAGCCATCCCTTCGGTTTCCACGGCGAATAAGTCCACTGGGGCAACACTTCATAGCCAAGGTGGACCGCCACATCGCCGACTCCCATCGCTTGTGCCTGCACGCCATTGCGTTCACGAAAACGCCGCACTACCGGCAGGCTCAATCCCACCTGCCACCGATCCGAGAGAAGTGTCGCCGCATCCAGGCGCATGGACGACCGCGACTCCACGTCTGCCTCGTCACGCCACTGCGTGGCTCCCTCGATGGGGACCTCACCCAAAACGCGGGAATAGGCGGTGGTCGCCGTGACTTGAGTGCGCTGATCTCCAGAAATCAAAGAAGGGACCAGGTTGTTCCCCCCACAACAAGCAGCGGCCCAAGTAAACCGCGCCGCAGCCCCCAGTAGCAGAGCGACAACAAACCCCCGCGGCTTCACTTCACGCTCACTTCCCCAGCGAGCTTCACTTTTTCGGAGCCCACCACGACGTACTGCCAATATTTCTTCCCCGACGCGAGTGTAATTCCCGAAGCTTCGTACTCCCCTGCACGAGACTTTTTCAGAGGGCAACGCGTGGGCGTCTTGCAGCAAGTCATGATGAGAAAAGAACTCGGCGCGCTTGCTGGCTCCACAAAAGGCCCTGTGGGTGAACCTTTAGCTTTTTCCCAAAAACGCACCGTAAAACCATTGGGCTCGTCAGCAGTGGGTGGTTTGGTCCATTTCACTTCGGCACAAAGCCCGGCTTTGGGGAACTCCAAATCGCAACTGGCAGCCACTCTATCGACGGAATCGAACACCTCTACGGGTTCCCTCCCACAGGACGCCAATCCACAAGCAATCGCAAAAAGAACAAAACCCTTCGCTTTAAGACACCCCTTCATGATCGACCTCACCTTCTGATGGCACAGCCCAAAGGCCGCGACTCATTCACTCGAATGGCGCGCCCCTGACGCAAGTCTTCCAAAGCTGCTGATAAAAAGTGCTGATCCGCCGTGACGGCGTCTCGAGAATTGTCGATAGACCCGCGGTACAAAACCGCGTCTCCCCGAACCACAAACACGTGGGGAGTGTTCAACGCCCCCAGAGCATCTGCCCAATCATGCCCCGGCTCCGCAATCACCGGAAAAGGCAGTTTGGTTTTGCTAAAATGCGATCGCGCCGCACGCAAATCGTGCGCATTCGATACGATCCCAAGAAACGAAAATTCACCATATTCTTTAGCCAATTTTTCGAGCGCCGGCTGATGCGCAATCGAACAAGGGCAGTGATCTGACAGAAACACCAGCACCGAGACCTTTTCGCCCGACTTCCAATCGACGTTTTTTCCAGAAACAAGATCCTCCCCGTGAATAGAAGGAAACGCCCAGGCAAATGCCCCAAGGCAAACTACCGCCATCGCCAATAGCTTTTTCATTGCTGCTTCAGCCACTCCACGTAGTCCCCCACGCCACGGACCAAATCCCAGCTCGCCTTAAACCCGAGCACCGACTCCGCCTTGCGAGTGTCTGCGACGGTATTTCCTTGGTAGGAATGCGGGTCGTAGGGCATGGGAAAGTACTGGGCCTGAAAGTCTGTTTTCAGTGCCAAATTCAACGCCTCTACTAGCTGGTTGAACGTCGATCCCAAACCTGTGCCGACATTGTAAACTCCGCTAGGAGCTCGCAACGCGCACATGTTTGCGGTCACTACATCTTTGACATAAACAAAATCTCGTACCTGTTCCCCCCACTCGAACAATCGAGGAGCTTCACCGCTTTGCATCTGACGAAACAAATGCCATACCATGGATGCGGCTCGTCCCTTGGCCGCCTCCCTCGGGCCATACACATTGAAATACCGCAATCCCACCACCGGCGTATGTGCGGTGGCACTTTGCTGTCCCAACACATCCATCTCGGATTTGGAACGGCCATAGGCAGTGATCAACTGCTGCGGCTGATCTTCACGCATCGGCACTGGGCCATTGCCATAAAGTCCTGCCGTAGAGGCGTAAACCAAGCGGCAGCCACTCTGCTTCGCGGTATTCAGCACGGCTTCAAAACCTAACCGATTGCACCGGAGCACTTGAGCATCATCGGGATGACGGGGATCGGTAATATCGCCCTGGTGAAAAACACCGTCCCACTGCCCTTCGACCATCGAAATCTGCGTAAGATCTGCCCGAAGAAACCGCCCGCGAAACCCCCGCAAGTTATCCGAGCTACCGGTTTTCAAAGAGTCCAGAGCCACCACTTCATGCCCCAGAGCTTCGAGGTGGAGGGCGAGATTGGAGCCGATAAAACCCGCGGCGCCGGTCACAAGGTAGCGAGGCATTTCGGATCGATACCACACACGGTTTAGGCTGGCAAAACCGGTGTGCCTGAACTGGCTTCCAACCAAACACTCCGGGTGCACTCTAGGTATACAGTGCATCCTATTGAAATTACTTAACTTACCTTCTACATGGCTAGCCCCGCCCGCCGGGTGCCAGCCTTTTGCTCACCCGCCGTGCCTAGCGGTGCCCCGGTCTAGCTCTTGCAAACCCTTCCGGTAGAAGAGGGAACCATGAAACAGCTTTTTGTCATCCTGGGTGTTGGATTTGCTCTGAGTACCTTCGCGGCTCAAATGCCAGCGAAGGGTAAAGCGAACTGTGAGCTCCACTTGGTGACTGAGGCAGGTGCCGGGGAAATTTTCCTCACCATGATCACCTCCAGCAAAGAAGAATGCTTGTCGAAATCCGATTCCGCAGTCGAAGCCCGATTTCGCAGCAAGTCCGGAGAAGTCACTGCTACCCGTGGCGGCGCAGGGCCACAGCCCTAAACTTGCCGATGGTAAGGACTGCAGCTATAGCTAGGGCATGCCCTCCAACACGGGGAATAGCCCCTTCAAACAGCTCCTCGACGCCAAAGGCCTCAAACTCACGCACGAGCGCCAGCAATTATTAGACGAAGTCCTAAAAATCAAAGTCCACTTCGATGCCGATGGCCTTTATGAAATGCTCAAAGAAAAAGGCCTGCGCATTTCGCGAGACACAGTTTATCGAACCCTCCCCCTGCTCTTAGAGTGCGGCGTATTGCAAAAAAGTGTGGGGGACGGTCGGCGGGAATACTTCGAACGCGTCGGCAGCAAAGGACACCACGACCATATGATCTGCATCCAGTGTGGTCGCATCCTCGAGTTTACGTCCGACGCTATCGAAAAAATTCAGGATACTGTTTGCCGCGAAAATGGCTTTCGACTCATCTTCCACGATCACCGCCTGTTTGGTTACTGCCGCAGCTGCAACGAGCGAGCTAGCTAGTGGAAACGCTCGCAGCACTCGATCTCCGTAGCTACTACCTTATCAACCATGGACTTGTGTCCGGTGCCCTGGACCGATGGATGGTTTTTCTTTCGGCGAATCTCACCTGGGTCGGAGCGTTTATCATCGGGGTGATATTAGCGGCGATCACGCGCAGCCCTAAACACGTGCGAGTGCTCTGCGTAGTGCTTGCAGCACTGTCTATTTCAGATTTCCTTTGTGGCCATGTGTTCAAACCCGCCGCAGGGCGAATTCGTCCCTGCCACACGCTGTCCAACTCGCGCCGGGTCGATGGGGTTTGTGGCGGTACCTTTACCATGCCTTCCAACCACGCTTCCAATGGGGCCGCCGTCACCGCCGTTTTGACGACATTTCTCCCGCCTGCGTGGATGTTTCTCAGCATCGCCTGCACCCTCGCGGTGGGATTTTCCCGTGTGTATTTGGGAGTGCACTACCCAGCAGACGTTTTGATGGGGTTTATGGTGGGTAGCGTTTTAGGAATAATAATTGTGAGAGTCACCCGAAGCTGGGTAGAAGGGACGAGTCATGAGTTGGGAGATCAATCCTCGAGATCTCAAAGCACGGTTGGATAGCGGAGAACCGCTCCAGGTCGTGGATGTGCGCACAGCAGAAGAACTGCAAATTGCGAGCTTGGGAGCAATTCACATCCCTCTTTCGGAATTGATTATGCGTCACGGCGAGTTGGATCCCGCCCGTGAAACCGTCCTCCTCTGCCACCACGGAGTCCGCAGCGCCCAGGCAACTCTCCTTCTCAATCAGTTGGGCTTTGAAAACGTCAAAAACCTCTCGGGTGGAATCGATCGTTGGAGCCTTGAAGTCGACTCAAAAATACCTCGTTATTGACCGATAAGTCGGGGTGTACCCCCGTCGAGAAATACTACTCGTTGCTGCGCTGCTTCACTTGCCAGCATACTGGAGCTCAGCCGAAGCGTTTGACCCGCGCTCGACTAATCTATACGAACGTATTGGCGCCTCTCCATCGGCGGGCATGGACGAACTCCTAAAGAACTATCAAACGGCCATCCGCCAAACACCCGATCCAGAGCTCAAAAAAAAACTCGCCGAAGCTGCCAGTGTGCTCTTTGATGACGAACTTCGCAAAAAATATGACGCTCGCCTTGCGGATCCTCACCCTCGAGAATCCATTGCCAAAAAGGACATCGCTAAAATCATCGAGATGGCAAAAACCCGTGGGGAGGTTCCCTTTATCCAGGAAGTAAATCCTGAACACAATTTCTATCGGCTGCTAGGAGTCCACTACAATGCCACCGCTGGCCAAATCCGCGCGGCATTTGAATCCAAAGCTAAAAACGCGCCGCCTGAAGAAAAGTCTACCCTTGAAAAAGCCGCCCGCATCCTTCTCCACCCTAGCACTCGCATGAGTTACGACAGCCGACTTGCCCTAGGCTTCAAAAACAAAACAGGTGGTACTACTGCCGACCAGGACATCGCCCAGTTTTCTCAGGAAGCGCAGCTAATAGAGGACAGATCAAACCTAGAGGCTCTGCTGGACCACCTGTTGGTCAAAGGCGTCTCGCTAGCTGAATTCGCGCGCCGGACAGCGCCGCTTGCGCATGCCGCCGATATGAAATCGAAAACCTTACGCACCGCGATCCGAATGATGGAAGAAAAATTAGATTCCGAAAGAGTCGGCATAGAAACTCTGCAAGACCTGGAGACCGTGGTCTCGGTTTTGAATCAGTTAGAAACACTCGCCTCCCAATCAAAATCCAAGCCTTCCGTCGTACTCCAAGAAACCACTGACCTAACCCGGAAAAGACTCGAACGCTTTGCTAAAAAACATTTTGTCGACGCCGACCAACAACAAAAGGCAATGGAACTCGTACGAATAAAGACACCTTCCCTCTCAGCCACCAGGAGCGCGGTAGCCACAGCGATCTCCCCTCTCAAGCAAAACACTTTTTACGCTTTGTTGGGCGTCTCACCCAATGCCTCTGCGAACGAGATTTGGGACGCCTATCTGGAAAAGGTTCAAGAAAACAAACACGACCCCGCGCGTTTAGCGACTCTGAGTGAAGGAGTCGGGATACTCACCGACCCAACCTGGAGGAAGCGGTACGATAGTGGGCTCAGGTCGAAGTACCAAGATCAGGTGATTTCACAGTACCGGTCGGACTTAGAAAGTCTGCACTCGCCACACCCTTCGATAGACACGTATGATTTGCATGCATTCTTGAAGGCTCCAAGCAACCTCCAAGAAAACAAGCTCCACGCCTACTACGCTGCGGCGCTAAAGGACCCGAATAGAGAACACGAAAAAGACAAAATTGAAGCCGCTTATGAAACGCTAACAAACCCCATTTTGCGAAAGAAATACGCGGCCATCATCCACTCCCGACACGTACCCGCTGTGGAAAAAAGACGCGCACTCGCCGAACTCCTGGAGGAAGCGGAACTCAGGCTGCAGCAAGAAAGACCCAGCAACTGGCCCAAGGAATTCAATCCCTACAGAATCCTCGGAATACCGGAATACACACCACAAGAGGACATCGAAATCGCCTTTCAGCACGCCTTAGAAACTCAGGCGCCGTCTGAAAAAGAAAAGATCATTCAAGCTTGGTGGATATTACGCAACGACAAACACCGAGCTGCCTTTGACAAGCACCTCAAAGTGAGCGACCTCACGCCTCAGACGATGAAAATCCTTTTCGATTCAGCAGCGGCGACTTCAAGAGCGCTGTTCGAAAAAAGCCGAAAGAGCCCGCCCCCTGAACCGCCCTGTGGATTTGATGGTCTAGCGCGCTAAATAGTCCGAAAACAGGAAGATGAACCCGAGCGCCAGCCCGACCAGCCCCGCTCCAATAGTCATCCAGATAATGGGGCTAGAATCTTTGACGTGCATGAAGATCCAGACAACCAGCGCTGCCTTGGTAGTCGCAATAGCCATAGCAAGTGGGGTCCCGATGACCCCAAAGTCATGATAGGCCACCCAGACCGTAGCCACTAGCCCCACCATCAAGAGCAGGTACACAATGTAATACGGAGTAAGAGAGTGGTGTTCGTGTGTGTTTGAGCTCATTAGTAGCGTCCTATGAGATAGAAAAGTGGGAATACATAAATCCAAATCAAGTCGACAAAGTGCCAATACAAACCAACCATTTCAACCGGCTGGTAACGCTCTTTGGGGTACTTCCCCTTCCACGCATTGTAGGTAAACACCGCCAGGATCACGACCCCAATCAAAACGTGGAACCCATGTAGCCCCGTTGCACCAAAGTACAGACTGTAAAAAAGCTGCGCCTTGTCCCCAAAAGGGTTCTCAAAATTCCACAACGCGCCCGGAACGGATCCGACATGAAACTTGTGCTTGTATTCAAAGAACTTAATCACCAGGAACCCAATACCTGCCAGGGTTGTAAAACTTAACATTCCAATCAACCGGCGAGTAAGTCCCCGTTGAGCCGCGTTGACGGCCAGCGCCATGGTCAAGCTGCTGGTCAAAAGCACTGCCGTGTTGATCGTCCCCAGAGTGACATCCAAGTGATGACTCATTTCGTGGAACATTTCAGGGTAGAGATGCCGATAGACTGCGTACGAAAAAAAGATTCCACCGAAGAACATGATTTCGGTCAGAAGAAAAATCCACATCCCCATGCTAACGGACTCGCGCTGCTGCACGATATCGTCAAAATGGTGAGCTAAGTAAGGGTTCGATGAGCTCATTTTCTCTTCCTCATGTCGCCGCATTATGGCGAGTCGGGTAAGCGTATGCTTCTTCTGTTACAACAACAGGCGAAGTAAAATTCTCCGTCGGTGGAGGCGAAGGGATTTGCCACTCCAACCCCTTTGCGTTCCAGGGGTTCGCCGGAGCCTTCGCACCTTTAATCAAAGAGTACATTAGATAAAACACCGGCAATAGGTACCCTGCTCCCAGGATCGTTGAGCCCAGAGTAGACATCGCGTGATAAATCTGGAACTCAGGCGGATAAAAATGGTACCGGCGTGGATTGCCTAAATACCCCACAATGAACTGTGGGAAGAATGTGAAGTTGAAACCTACAAACACCAGCACCGCGGCGATCTTAGCCCAGAACTCGCTGTAAATCCGACCGGTGATCTTAGGCCACCAATAGTGCAACCCACCGAGGTACCCCATCAAAGCGCCACCCACCATGATGTAGTGAAAGTGCGCCACCACGAAATAGGTATCGTGCAAGTGCACATCGGTCGCTAAGGTCGCCAAGAAAATCCCAGTCAACCCGCCAATCAGGAACAAGCCCAAAAACCCCAGACCGAAAATCATGGGAGAATCAAGCGATATAGAACCCTTGTACAGAGTCGCCGTGAAGTTAAACGTCTTGATGGCAGAGGGCACAGCAACCAAGAAGCTGATCAGCGAAAAGACTATTCCCAGATACACGGACTGACCGGTCACAAACATGTGGTGACCCCAAACCAAAAAGCCCAAACCCGCTATAGCGATACTGGAAAATGCCACAAACCGATACCCAAACATTCGACGCCGAGCGAAAGCCGAAATCAGCTCTGCGGCCACGCCGAGCGAAGGCAAAATCATGATGTACACGGCCGGGTGTGAATAGAACCAGAACAGATGCTGGAACAAGATCGGATCACCACCACGGGAAGCATCAAATATCCCAAAACCCAACAAGCGTTCCAGCGCAGCGAGGAAGAGCGTCACCGCAAGCACAGGGGTTGCAAGCACCATGATGAGCGAAGTTGCGTAGTGTGCCCAGATAAAAAGCGGCAACCGAAACCAGGTCATCCCGGGTGCTCGCATCTTGTGAATGGTTACGATGAAATTAAAGCCGGTAAAGATGGACGAGAAACCTGCAATAAAAATTCCCACCAACGTCAGAGCAACATTGCTCTTCGCGAATGCAGTGCTGTAAGGGGTGTAGAACGTCCAACCGGTGTCCACGCCCCCGTCGATCAGCGCCCAGAGAATGAATGCGCCACCGATCATGTACAAATACCAGCTCATCAGGTTGATGCGCGGAAAAGCTAAGTCACGTGCCCCAATCATAATCGGCACGAGAAAGTTTCCCAGCGTCGCCGGAATGGACGGCACCAGAAAGAGAAACACCATCACCACGCCGTGCATCGTGAAGAGTCGATTGTACGTATCCGACTGCAAAAGATCGCCCTGAGGAGTGAGCAAATCCAGTCGGAAGATAAACGCAGCCAATCCACCCAAGAAAAAGGCCAGGGTCACCGAGATCAAATACAGAATCGCAATGCGCTTATGATCGACGGTAAAAAGCCAAGACGCTACCGTATGCGCAACGTTGAGATAGTTTTTAGGCTCAACGGATTTAGATGCGGCACTCATTTCTTACTCCCCGAAGTCGACTTAATGTATTCGATGATGGCTTTGATCTCGTCTTCTTTGACGATACCCTGATAGGCCGGCATAACCGGCGCATAGCCTTTTACGACCTTCACTGTAGAAGCCAAGATGGATTCCCTAATATAGTTATCATCCACTTTGGCGCTGGACCCATCGACGAAATCCACTTTGGTTCCGTAGATCCCCTCTAATCGCGGGGCCAAAGCCTGGTTGTCGGGTTGATGGCATGCTCGGCACCCTTGGGACTCAAGCACTGCTTTGCCTTTGGCAACAGGATCCATCGGTGCATTCTCAGCACCAGGCGCGCCTGCCGCTGCTGCCACAGACCCCCCTGCACTCGCTCCCATCGGGCCAGCATCGCGGGGCGCTCCCCCTTCGATCAAGGGGCTCGCCAGCCAGGCCTGATATTCAGCGGGCTCCAACACAATCACTTTCCCAATCATGCGCGAATGCTCGGTTCCACAAAACTCGGCACAGAACAGGTGATACGTTCCGGGCTTGGTCGCTTCGAACCAAGTAGACGTGTAGCGGTGCGGAAGCACGTCCTGTTTTACTCGAAATGCCGGCACATAAAAACTGTGGATGACGTCCTGAGAAATCATGGTCAATTTTACCGGGCGCCCTGTAGGCACATGCAGATCGTTGATCTCACGACGACCGTCTGGATGCTGAAACTTCCACATCCACTGTTTGCCAGTCGCAAACACTTCCAGCACATTTTCGGTGGGTTGTTTGTAGATTTCCAAAAAGACTTTGGTGCCCCAACCAAACAGCAGCATTCCAAGGACCAGAGGAATCAGAGACCACGAAATTTCCATCAAGTGATGCTCGTGCACTTCTTGTGCAATCTCGTTTCCTTCGCGGCGCCGGTACTTGATTGCGAAAACAACCACCAAACTGCATATCAGAACCACGAAAAACACGCTCATCGCGATGAGCGCGAAGTAGATCATATCTATGCTGGGAGCCAGGCGCGAAGCCTGCTCGGGAAAAAAGCTAAACTTTCCGTCCACTGTTCTCTTCCTCAGAGCGTTTACGCTCTCGCCGTTCCCGACGGAGCATTGCCCAGATAAAACCGCCCAAAGCCGTCGCGGTCAAACCACTCAAGCCTCGAACTACACTCATGATTGCAAAACCGTACTTCCCTTGACTGGGGTCATACTTGTAACAATACAAAAGCAAGTGATCGGCCAGCGTACCGATCTTGTTTTCGGACGCTTCGACCATGGCCAACCGCAAATCCTGCGGGTTGTAATGGATTCCGTAAAGATACCTGGAAATCTTGCCCTTCGGCGTCGCCACTGTAATTCCGCTGGGGTGGACGTACTGACCCGTATAGGAATCAAAACGGTAACTAAAACCGATTGCGTCCGCTACGCGGCGAATTTGGGCTTCATCGCCCGTGAGAAAATAAGTCCCTTTGTCCAAATCAGGCCGATTGTAGGTCTTGAGGTAGGTCCGACGTTTTTTGGCGGCAGCGGCGGTGGTCTCTTTGGGATCGATGCTGATGAAGACGACGCGGTAAGCGTCAGGAACATTAAAGCGCACTCTCTCTAGAGCCTGAAATGTTTCACGATATACGACGGTGCACATATTGGGACACCGTGCGTAGGCCATTGCCAAAATAACCGGCCCCTGCCCAAACACGCTACCCAGCTCAATCGTATTGCCATTGTGATCTTTAAATGTGGCGTCGAGGGGGAGCTGTGCATTCAATTTTTGATCAAAGGCCAACCCCTTAATCAGATCCTGACTGACGTTGTAGACGCCCCCAGTGTCGGCCCATAAACTGGCCGAGAGAGCGACTACCAGGCTGAAAACCCCAAGTCTCACTGCTTAGGCCCTCGAGCACTCAGGCCTTTTTTGAGTACCATGTCGATCGCCTTCTCGATGGGCACGCGAACGGTCCCTTGGGCCTTGTCCACCCAGCCATAAGTAGTGAGGGTCTTTTCCTGCTCTGCCTGAAAAACTTCGAGGTCCTTAACGCCGTCACTTTGCAAAACGGGCTGATTCATCGAACGGGTCAAAACCAGATCGGCTACCGGGTAAGAGTGGGGAGTGCCAAACACGAAGTAGACAAACAACAACACAGCCCCTAAGCCAACGAAAGTCCCCACCGTCCAGAGCGTAAGCACGGTGTACGGTAAATCTCTCTCGCTATAGTCAAACGCTCCAGAAACGGGCGCTTTGTGATCGTGCGACATATTAGTGCGACCCTCCCGAATGCGGTTTGTCTTGAGGTCCTGAATGCGGAGCGTGGGCACCTTGTGGCGCCGGAACGCCAGACTGTTTCCCAAGGAACGAAAAATACAGCGCTGCCCAAATGGAACCCAGTGCGATGGGTGCCACGACATCTAGCCAGTGGATGGGAAAGCCTGTCGGCCGGAGGCTCGGTGAAACTAACCAAATCTGCTCAAATGCCCGACCGAACAGCAAAAAGAACGCAACTTTTACCATGAAATCGGGGTTCTTTTTCCTGGATGCCGGAAGCATCAAGAAAAAGGGAAGCAGCCACTGAAAAATAGGCAGGAGGGTACTGATAATTTTCCATCCACCTTGGCTACGTTCGTAGAACCAGAAAGTCTCTTCTGGAAGATTCCCTGACCAAATAATTAAGAACTGAGACAGGTTGAAGTAACCCCAAACCATGATCGTCATGAACAAAAACTTGCTCAGATCATGCAGATTTCGCTCGGTTAACCAGGGGTTTGGTGTCGTGCGGTGCATCCAAATCACTGAAATGGTGCACACTGCAAAAGCGGACATAGCCGCTCCCATCACGACAATTCCACCAAAAATACTGGAGAACCAGTGTGGCTCAATCGACATCACCCAATCAATTGAGGCAAAGCTCATCGTGAGAATGAGCACCAGCAAACCACCGGCACTCAAACGTTGCACCCGGTGATACTTCGCGATTTCGGTGGAGACCGCAGCCGGCGAAGGCATCAACCAGCGCAAAAGCCACATCCCCAAAATGACCCAAGTCACGAAATACCCCACCGCACGGTAGAGCCAACCGGGAGCGTTGAGGTAAGACGCCTTAGAAAGCAATGCGGCATCATGAGCGACTGTTTCGGCGTTGGTCCAGGGGTAAATAACAGTCAACCCCATCGCAACAGGGATAAATAACAGAGCCATCGCCGGCAAAGTCTTGATGCCTGCCTCCAGAAACGGACGGATTGTCCATCCCCACTTCCCACCAGAGAGGTTGTGCACCATCGTCAAGCCGAGGCAACCTAAAGGAATAGCGACTGCGAACAGGTACCCCTGCAAGTACGAGATGAAAAAGGCATTTCGACTAGTCAAAAAACCAAATACCAGAAGCGCTGCTCCAGCCAATGCGGGAACAACTACCGCTCTTTTATAAGAGGCCGCTGCGGAAAAAGCTAAACTCATTTGCCTGCCTCCATCTGAGCGCGCTCAGATTCTGGAACGTCTGCCAAACGCGCATCTTGACTCTGTTGAAGGGCTCGCACGTATGCGATGATCGCCCACCGATCGGCGGGAGATATCTGAGCCGAATACCCAGACATCATCCCGATGCCGTTGCTAACCACATTGAAGAAATGGCTAACTGGGGCGGCCTTCAAGCGGGCCTCGTGAAAAGAGGGAGGGCGTTTGATCCCACGCTGAGCGACCATTCCCCATCCGTCTCCGGTTCGACTGTGGCAAGGTGCACAGTAGATATTGTAACGATCCATTCCCCGATCCATTTCTTTTCGAGTGATGGGGAACGGAAAATCCGAAACTGGCTTGCCATCGACAATCCCCTTGTTGAGATGATCGTCTATCACCCCTCGAGGAACTGTCCCCTCAACTAAAGGCCGAGCCGAACGCTTGTCTTCGAAAAAGTCGTTCTCTTGATAAGGTTTAAACTTGGGCTGTTTGTACATGGCCTGCCGGCGCTCGCACCCTACCAAAGCCAAGGTGGTGAGCAAAAGAACGGCGACTGCACTACGGCTGCACTTCATGGACGCCTCTCGGATGCAAACTCTGTAAGAAGTCTTTGGTTTTTGACAAATCAAACTTGGGATCCGTCGACTCAATGGCAATAAAAAAAGTGTCTCTTGAAGCTTTGAGAAACTCAGGGACATTGAACAGCGGATGATAATGTTTGGGGAGCCCGTTTAGAGCAATCATCCCGAACACTGCCGAAAAGGCCGAAAGCAGTACCGTCAATTCAAACATAATTGGAAGATACATTGGCCAGCTTAACAATGGCCGCCCACCAACATTGATCGGGTAATCCCAGACATTCGTATAAAACATCATCCCAAACGCCAGGGCACAGCCAGTCAGCCCGAAACAGAAGATCAGATACGCAATCCGAGAATGCCGTTTACCCAGAGCCTCCATGATTCCTTCTACCGGAAAAGGAGAGTACGCATCCGTGCTGGAATACCCCGCGTCGCGTGTCTTTTCGGCCGCATGCAGTAACGTCTCTACTGAATCAAACTCGGCGATAAGGCCATAGATTTTTGGTTCTTGAACCTTATCCATGGTGGATTCCTTTTTTCTTGTGATCTTCTTCTGTAATGAGCACTCGCATCTCGAAAACCGAGATCATCGGCAATACACGGATGAAGATAAACAGTAGCGAAAAGAAAAGCCCGATGGTGCCAAGATACATGGTCCAGTCGAAGGCATGCGGGTAGTACATCCCCCAAGCCCCCGGCAGGAAATCCGCCGATAGGCTCACGACGATGATGACAAACCGCTCTAGCCACATTCCCGTGTTGACGATGAGAGACATCACAAAAAGCAGCGGGATGTTTCTGCGCAAGCTCCGGAACCAGAGCAATTGCGGAATGAAAACATTGCAGGCAAGTAGGGCGTAGTAGAGGTACTTATAAGGCCCCACAAACCGGTTGAGCAGCATGTATTTCTCGTACTCGCTGCCGCTGTACCAACCAATAAAACCCTCAATAAAATACCCGTAAGCAACAATAAGGCCGGTGAGAAGCATCACTTTGGCCATGTTGTTCAAATGACGGAGAGTAATGAAATCCTGCAAACCGAAAAAATGCCGAGTGGGGATCATCAAAGTGAGCACCATCGCAAACCCGGAATAAATCGCTCCCGCGACGAAATAGGGTGGGAAAATCGTCGTATGCCAGCCTGGAACTATCCCCACGGAGAAGTCGAAGCTAACGATCGTATGTACCGAAAGCACGAGTGGCGTCGCTAGACCTGCCAAGATCAGATAGATCGTCTCATACCGGTCCCAGTGGACGGCGGACCCTCTCCAACCCAAAGATAGAATCCCGTAAATCTGGCGTTGCCATTTGTGGGGAGAATGATCGCGCAGGGCCGCGAAATCGGGTAATAGCCCTACCAACCAGAAGAGCAACGAGACCAAACCGTAAGTCGAAATCGCAAAAACGTCCCACATGAGGGGACTGCGAAACTGGGGCCAAATACCCATGACATTTGGGTAAGGCAGGACCCAATAAGCGCCCACTTCGGGCCGCCCCATGTGCATGATTGGAAACAAAGCTGCGCAAGCTACCGCAAACAGAGTCATTGCCTCTGCAAAACGGTTAATGGAGGTCCGCCAGTCTTGCCGGAACAAAAGCAAAATCGCGGAAATCAAAGTTCCCGCGTGACCAATCCCGATCCACCAAACAAAGTTGATGATATCGAAACCCCAACCCACCGGGATATTAATCCCCCAAATCCCGACGCAGTATTTAAAGAGCATCCCAATGGTGAACAAAAGCATCATCAGGAAAGTAAACCCAAGCCCGAACCCCAAAATCCAACCCGGCCGGATCTTCTCCCGGACAACGATATTGTTGATCTTGTCCGTTACGGAACCGTATCCGTACTCGCCACCCAATACCGGTTCTGGAGAGAGGGTTGTCTTACTCATGCTGGTTTCTCCGCCTTCAGTGAGGGAGCTGGGTTAGTGACCTTCCCCAGGTATGTCGTACGAGGTTTGGTGTTCAATTCCTCAAGCAAACCATAATTCTGAGGTTCTGCTTTAATCTTTGATACCAGGCTTTCGGGATCAGAAATGTTTCCAAAGAAAATCGCCTGACTGGGACAAGCGGATTGGCAAGCAGTGCGCACCTCGCCGTCTCGGATCTTGCGCCCTTCATTCTTTGCCGTGATTCGAGCACTGCTAATGCGCTGAACGCAATAAGTGCACTTCTCCATCACCCCTCGGTTACGCACGGTCACATTGGGGTTCTGCACCATCTTTACCGTCGGCGTGATGGTCTTTGTGTATTCATAAAAGTTAAAGCGCCGAGCCTTGTACGGGCAGTTATTCGAACAATACTTCGTCCCAACACATCGGTTGTAGACCATATTGTTCAAACCCTCGTTATCGTGCACAGTCGCTCCGACAGGACAAACAATTTCGCAAGGGGCTGTTTCGCACTGCACACAGGCAACCGGCTGAAAGTGCGTCTGCGGATTCTCCAAATCCCCTTCGTAATACCGGTCCATTCGGATCCACGACATTTCTCGACCGCGAGCGACTTCCTCTTTGCCGACGACAGGGATGTTGTTTTCCGATTGGCAAGCAACCACACAGGCGTTGCAACCAGTGCACGCACTTAGATTGATGGCCATTCCCCACTGATAATCCGCTGGAGCCACGGGAGCCATTTCGCCCCCAGCAGTACCGAGGTCCTTTCCTTCAAGAGCAGAAGGAACGTGTTCATGAAGATGCGCCCAATGTGGGTGGTGCTGGTGATTCTCGAAGGAGGTCGTCCGAACGATAGGACGATTCTCCATACTATGGTGGTCCTGGGTACTCGTTAAAGTATAAGACCCCGCCAAAACTTGCGTATCTGCACCCACCAACTGCCAGGCGCCGTTCTTGCGCAAGGGATAAACATCGAATCCGATCTGACTCCCGAGCTTGCCGGCTTTTTTACGACCATAACCCAACGGCAAGGTCACACTGTTTGCAGCGTGCCCCGGCAGGATCCAAACAGGCAGGTCTACAGAGAGCTCTCCCATCGTAAAGCGCACCATGCGTCCATTCTTGACATTCCACTTAGCCGCGGTGCCCGCGCTAATATAGGCTGCATTGTCCCAGACAAGCTTAGATATGGGCTTTGCCAACTCCTGTAGCCAACCACTATTGGAAAAGCGCCCGTCAAAAACAGAAGAATCCGGACGAAAGACGACTTCGACTTTTTCCTCTGAAGGGACCGACGAAACGGTCGCCCAACTGGATGGAGAACGAAGGGAGACGTTCTTCGAGGCCGAAGCGGTACCGCTTACAAACCCATCGTTCAATGCACCGGTCCAGAACTTCTCAAAATCTCCAGAAGCCTTCGCCTTCCAATGAGCGCGCACAGAATCGTAGTCACTCGTCGTTTGACCCAAGAGCGCCGACACGACTTCGTGATGCGACTTGCCGCCAAACAGCGGAGCAATTAAAGGCTGCGTGATGCCCGCCGTGCCATCGTATGCTCGCGCATCACTCCACTGTTCGAGGTAGTGCGCTTCAGGAATGTGGTAATTGCAAAGCGAGCCGGTTTCGTCGACATAGAGACCGCAATGCACGCGATTTTTGACTTTAGCCAAGCCCGTTTCAAAATGCGTTCCTGCGGGAGCATTGTATACGGGGTTCCCCCCCAAAATGACCAAGCTCGTTACTTTGCCAGCATTCATGTCTGCCGCAAGCTTTTGAATCGATTCGGTCTGGTTTACAGGGCTGAACTCTACCGGGGCCGTGAATTTTACCGTTTGCCCTACGTTCTTGAGTTGAACGTTGATAGCTGCCGCCAATGCATGCACTAAAGGCGATTGCCAGCGGCCAGCCACGACAATCGAGCTTCCGCTATTGGCCTTTAGGTCTTCGGCTGCTGCTTTGACCCATTTGGTTTTCTCCGCCGAGAGCGACGGAACCCCAGAAACACTCACTCCACAGCTTGCCGCCAGCGCACCCGCGATCGCCTCAATCTCCGAAGCGCGTGCAACCAGTTTATGATCCGCCTTCGCACCCGTAATTGTGGGAGAAGGCTCTACCGCAAACAGGCGGTTCATCCAACCCGAGCCGGGCCGCCGCCCCAGAGCAAAATCTTTGGCGTACCGAGGACACGCTGGATCAGAAAGAAAATCACTATCCAGAGAAACTACTGTTTTCGCTTTAGCAAAATCAAATACTGCGGTGACGTCTTCACCAAAGGCCAACAAGGCCCCTTCCCGCTCACCATCTCTATTCACGGGTTCATACTGGTGCCACTGAGCTTGTGGGTACTTTCGCAAAAGCTCCTGGATCTGCGCCGCCAAAGTGGGAGAAACCACAGTTTCGGTCAGCAGACGCAACCCTTCGCCCCCAGCCGCTGCATGGCCCGATACGATTGCCGAAAGCTTCGATACGAAGTTATTCCAATAAACCAGATCACCCTGTGCAGAAAACGTTTGGGAACGATCGGGATCATAAAGAGAGAGAACCGACGCTTGGGCGTAAGCGTCCGAGGTACCCAAGCTCGCAGGGTGCTCGGGATTACCCTCAATCTTCGTGGGGCGCCCCATATGGCTTTCGACCAACAATCCAATTGCGCGACCGTTAAGCGCCATCGAAGTAGCAAAAAACAAAGGCTGCCCCGGAATCACGCGCTCGGGTTGTTTCGTATATGGGATCATTTTCTGATCCGGCATCCGCGTGCACGCGGTGGCGCCTAATACAGCCACCATCCCGCTCGTCCACTCCATGAACTCGCGGCGACTCAAGAAATCGTTATTAAAAGGGTTAAAACGCTCGTTGGCCTTAGGACCGTCAGTGCGTTCCTCGAGACTGCGCCACATCTTATTTTTGATATCACTCATCGATGACACACCGAGCAGTTGGTGAGCTGATCCACTTGGAATCGGTGTTTTTCCCGAATGCCATGGTGTTCCAGCTTGTTCATGTTTTTCCACGCTTCATCCGGATGCCAATCCATGTTGGTGATCTGGCTGACCGGACGAAGATTCGGACCAGGGTTGCGGTGGCAATCCAAACACCACTTCATGTAAAGCGTATTGGCCTTCGCCATCAGAGGCATTTTATCGACGCGGCCGTGACAAGAAACACAACCGACACCTTTGTTCACGTGCGCGCTGTGATTGAAATAGACAAACTCAGGAAGCTTGTGCACTCGGTTCCATTCGATAGGTGCCCCACCTTTGAAGGCATCCCGAATGGGTTTGAGCATCGGCTGGTCCGCCCAGAGCATCTTGTGACAATTCATGCAAGTGGCGACGGGCGGGATACCCGCATTGCCCGAAACTTCCACAGAAGTGTGGCAGTAGCGGCAATCGATCCCCAATCCACCGACATGATGCTGGTGACTAAATGGCACCGGTTGTTGTTTGTAGGTATCCACTTCCGTGACGTAGGAGGAACTTTGGAAGGCGTATAAAAGTCCTACGCCCACCGCGCCCGTGATGCCAACGACGGCGATGATTACCAATGCTAGAGTATTCGCGCTGCGATCAAAGAGCTGCGACATGAATTCGCTTTCAACTCACAGAAGTTAAATTTGTGCCTAATATTCGAGCACATGAAGAGATCAGTCAATTTGAAAAGTGCGGCAAAAACCAAAAACATAAAACAACTACCAGCGTTGGAACTGCCGCTCCCAACAAAAGCCCAATCGGATTCACCCCACTGCGCCCGAAACTTTTTTGCAAAATGGAATAACCTGCTGGATTAGGTGCGTTGGCGATAACGGTCAGACCACCGCCCGCCACTGCTCCTGCAACCAACGCATACTTCATCGACTCAGAAAGCCCCTGCACCTGCGCGCCCAAAAAAGTAAGCGCTGCATTATCCGTCACCGCGGTCAGCGCCGTGCTTCCCAAAAACAAAGCCGGCTCAGATAACGACGACAAAAGCGGCTGGAGCCACCAAGCCTGCATCCCACCCAAAACCACCAGGCCCGCCAAAAAACACCCGACGAGCAAACTCTCCTTAAGCTTCAACGAGAACTGAAATTCGCTCGTCACTTCTACAAAGGCCAAAAAAAACAAAAACACACCAAAAAAAACGACGGGGTGATGCGCATTCAAAACCACCCCAGCAAGCACGCCGACATGCACCAACACCACCCATCCCGGCACCCGCAATCCTTTGCTGGCTTTGGCAACCGGGCCGGACTCGCGTAGCTGTCTTCCTGCATAGGCCACTAACAAAGCCGCATTACAACAAACTGCCAACGCCGCCTTCCATCCAAAATGCTGAAGCATGAAAGGAAAATCCCAACCCCATGCCTTGGCCACCATCAAAACCGGGGGCGCGGCGTACGGAGTCAACACTCCGCCGATGGAAACATTCACAAACAAAACACCCAGTGCGAAATATTTTACTCGTTTCGAAATCTTTGGAACATCAAAAAGCCGTTCTTTTAATAAAATCGCTGTAACCGTCATTGCAGCGGGCTCGGTGATAAAACTCCCCAACAACGGCCCTACCACCAACGCGGCGAATACATAAGAAGCTTCTTCTTTCAAGGGGAACCACCGCGCGATACTTTGAATGCAAGCCCTCGCCAATTGCAATACTGGCTTAGTGGCGGCAACCGCCATAATCACAAAAACGAAGAGCGGTTCGGTGAAATCGAGGGTTTCGAGGTAATGGACCGCACTGGGATAGCCGCTATAAAAAGTCATCGCGATAAAAAGGGCGGCCGCCCAAGTGCCAAAGACGGCTTCTACTTCTCCTAGAAAATGAAAGAAGTTCTCAGCCACCGAGCCCTGCGCAAAGCGGTTACCCAGTCCACGCAAAGCAGAAGTCGAAAACGTGTGCACTATCGCCAAGGCGAAAAATGCCGTGGCAAACCATTCCAACGAGGTGGCAGACATGGTTAGGACTTGGATTTAAGCGCTTTGAGCTCTTGGGTGAGCGCAGGGACCACTTCGAAGAGATCACCCACAATCCCATAGTCCGCTTTTGAAAAAATAGGCGCCTCGGGATCTTTATTGATGGCTACGATGACTTTTGAAGTGCGCATGCCTGCCAAATGCTGAATCGCCCCAGAAATTCCGCACGCCACATAAAGCTTCGGACTGACGGTTTTCCCCGTCTGACCCACTTGCATATCGTGCGAAGCATACCCAGCGTCCACCGCGGCGCGGCTCGCTCCCACCGCAGCGCCGATGGTGTCAGCACACTCAAACAAGATTTTGAAGTTGTCTGAATTCTTCAACGAACGGCCACCGGAAATAATCACATCCGCTTCGGTCAGCTCGACTTTCTTGGCTGCTGAGGCTTTGACTTCGGCGATTTTGGCCCGAATTTTTCCTGGGTTCGCAGCTGCTTTTTCGATGGTGGCGGTTTTTCCCGCGGACTGAACCGCCAACACATTGGGCCGAACCGAGAAAACGGCCGGGGCCTTCAAAAACTGCACTGCCTTGGAACACTTGCCCGCGTAAACCGGTCGACGAATCGAAAAAGCAGCGCCGTCGACTTTGAATTCGGTGCAGTCAGCAGCCATGCCCACGGCAAACTTTGCGGCAAGTCTTGGTAAAAAGTCTTTCCCCTGCGACGTCGCTCCGGTAATCACCGCCGCGGGAGGCTTAGCGGATAGGTACGCATGGATCGCGTTTGCATAGCCCTCGGTCGAATACTGAGCAAGATCGGCGTGCTCAAGAAATACGACTTTAGTGGCTCCATGCTGACCTAACTCCCCCTTCACGCTCTCTGGCAGACCGTTTCCGACTAAAAGCACAACAGGGTCGAGCCCCTGGCGAACGCATTCACCTAAAATCTCATAGGTAACTCGTTTCACCTGTCCGTCTTTTACTTCTCCAATAAGAGCGACTTCGGCTGCCATGCGATTCTCCTTAGATGACTTTAGCTTCTTCCCGCAATAGACGGACGAGTTCTTTGGCCTGAGCCGCAGCATCGCCCGCGATCTTGATCCCTGCTTTTCGTTCGGGTGGCAACGCATAGGCTAAATCTTTGGTCCGAGGCGATTCAGAGCCCAAGCCCAGATCCGCTAACGCGTATGCTTTGATTTCTTTTTTCTTCGCCTTCATGATGCCAGGCAAACTCGCGTAACGAGGGCTATTGATGCCCTTGTTAACTGCAATCACCGCAGGCAAAGGACCGTCGATCAAATGTTTGGTCCCCCCTTCCACCTCGCGCTCCGCTCGAAAAGATTTCTTGTCAGCCGCAATATCGAGCTTCACGACAACAGAAACCGATGGCATATCGAGGAATTCAGCGACGTACCCAAAAAGGGCGGCCTGATCGTCGTCAATGGCCTGTTTTCCGGTAAACACCAAGCTGGCGTTTTCTTTCTTGCAAACTTCTGCCAGGGCACGAGCGATGAGGAAGGAGTCTCCCACACCATCCGTTTTAACATGAATTGCGTTATCCGCTCCCATGGCCACAGCCGTTCTCAAAGCCTCAACCACTCGATCGGGGCCGGCACTTACCACAGTGACAGAGCCTTCTTTAAACTTCTCCCGAGTCTTGATGGCTTCTTCGATGGCGAATTCGTCATAAGGATTCAAAATCCATTTAATATCCGACTGCTCAATTCCGTTGGCGTCGCCCGTGATTCGGATTTTGGTCTCGGTATCGGGAACTTGCTTCAAAAGCACAAATAGATTCATGAATGCCTCCTAATCCTTCAAAAGATGCCGCGCTATCACCACACGCTGAATTTGCGAGGTCCCTTCGTAAATCTGCACGAGCTTAACGTCGCGCATGATTTTTTCGACCGGATACTCTTTAGTGTAGCCATACCCACCAAAAATCTGAACGGCATCGGTGGCAACCTCCATGGCCATGTCTGCTGAAAAACGTTTTGCATGCGAAGAAGCTAGGTTTGCTTCTTCTTCTCGCCCCGCATCCAGTAAGGAGGAAGCCCGGTAACAGAGCGCACGGCCTGCTTCGACTTTAGTGGCCATGTCTGCGAGCATGAACTGAATTGCCTGGAAGTTTGCAATGGGCTGATTGAACTGCTTGCGCTCTTTGGCGTAACGGATCGAATGGTGCAAAGCGGCACGAGCTGCTCCCACAGCGCCCGCGGCGATAGGTGGGCGTGTCCGATCCAACGTCCGCAGCGCAACCTTGAATCCTTCACCGACCTTTCCAATCAGATTTTTCTTGGGCACTTTCACATTTTCGAAAGTGATCGCACGCGTATCCGAAGCGCGTTGCCCGAGCTTGTTCTCCGCCTTACCCAAATGGATACCGGGAGTGTTCGCTGGTACCGCGAGACAAATGATTCCTTTTTGCTTCAAGCCCTTGTCGACGGTGCAAAACACAGAAAAGAGCGAGGCGTGCCCAGCATTCGTGATCCACATCTTGGAACCATTGATCACATAATGACTCCCCTCGTCGCGAGCTGTTGTGGATAAGGACCCGGCATCCGAGCCCGCACCCGGCTCCGTGAGACAAAACGAAGCCAGCAGAGGAGCTTCGAGAAAGGGGGTGATAAATTCTTTGATTTGATCGTCGGTACCGAACAAAAGGATGGGGTACAAGGCCAATGTATTTACCGCGATGCTCGTCGTAATCCCGAGACAACCCGCGCCCATTTCTTCGTTGATGATAACGTCGTCCAAAACTCCTAGGCCCATGCCGCCATGCTTTTGGGGCACCGTGATGTTCATAATGCCCAGTTCCCAGGCTTTTTTGATCACGTCGGTAGGGAACTCCCCACTCTCATCATACTTTGCACAAACGGGAATCACCTCGTTTTGTACAAACTTGGCCACCATCTGTTTTAAGGATTCTTGTTCTTCCGTAAGCTGAAAGCTGACCATGTTGTATCCCCAGGTTGGAAATCCGCGCCATCACTAAGTTATTCGGAATCGCTATACTTTTTCAACTTCTCTTTTGGGAAAACGACAGAAGAACGCGCTTCCCGCGCCCGGAGTGCTTTCCACCCAAACCGCTCCCTCATGCCTTTGCATAATGTGCTTCACAATCGCGAGCCCCAATCCTGTGCCACCCTGCTCTCGCGAACGCGCCTTGTCTACTCGGTAAAACCGCTCGAACAATCGGCCGTGATGCTCCACCGGAATTCCGGGACCCGAGTCGGCCACCTGCAGCAATGTGTCTCTACCACTGGGCAACCAGTTCACTCGGATCTCGCCACCGGACGGAGTGTATTTATTCGCATTGCTCAACAAATTGACCAAAACCTGCTCTAGTCGCTGGGCGTCAGCCACCACAGTCTTTGCCTCAAACGTGGTTTCGATGTGTTGCTGCTTTGCATCAAAGGCGCCCTGCAACTGCTTGACGATTCGCTGGGTAATCTCTTCCGTACTGATAGCGTCTTTCTGGATAATGCTGTCAGATTCCAAGGACGAAAGATCCAGCAGGTCGTTCATTAAATTCATGAGCCGATCGCTATTGCGGGCGATACTGTTCAAAAACTCGAGTGCATCAGAGTTTTTATCTTTGAAATCCAACAGGAGCGTATCTGCGTACCCTTTGATCACCGTGAGCGGAGTGCGCAGCTCGTGCGACACATTTGCCACAAAATCAATGCGCATTTGTTCTGCTGACTTTAGTTCAGTGACATCGTGAAAAATTCCCAGCGCGCCATAGATTGCGCCATCTTGTTTTCGGAGTGGTGACACCGATAGCGCAAAAAAACGACGGGGCCCCTGGTTTTGTTCTAGGGAGATAGCTTTGGTTCCACCGGCCCTCCCCTGTTTTAGCGCGGCTTCAAAGGTGCTCAAGATATCCGGCTCCCGAAAAATCCCCCACAGTTTGAGGTTCCGGCTCCGCAAGGCGTCACTACCAAAAAGCACTTCAAAACGACTGTTATAAAAAAGCAGATTGCCCTCAGGGTCCACCGCCAAAATAGCGTCAGAAATAGCGCCCATGATCGTGTCCAGCTCCAACTGCTCCATGGACAGACTTTGCGTTTTAGCAGCGAGATCTCGCTTGAGGCGATCGATGTTGGACTCCAAGTCTGCCCACTCATCAAAAACTTCTTTGGTCAGATCATCACGAGAGACCATCTCCGGCTGTTGAGAGACAAGTCGCTGCGTTTTGAGAATCAAACGCCCCAGAGGGAACACCAAACGCCTTGCAAGCCAAATCGCCAAACCACCCAGAATGGACGCCACTACCGCCAGTGCGATTCCAAAGCTCGTATCAAACACGCGCAGGGTTTGCTCCAGTTCTAGAAGCGAAATTTCCGCGCGTAGAACCGCCCCACTCGCTGGATGCAAAAGCGCCCCCGACAACAAACCAGGAGATCGATCAAAAGCAATCTGTGCGGTTTTGAGGGCGGCTTGAAAATCTTCCCTATCGGACAAGTTGCCCAAAGATTGAGGCTCTGACTTAGAATCACAAACCGTCGAGCCATCCTTTCGGATCAAGGTCAGGCGAATTGAGCTGGGTAGGGATTGGGTTTTGCACCAATCTGCATTGGGAGAAGCGGGGACTCTCTGCAGGACAAGAGACAAGACATCATTTACTCGACTTTGGATTTCGAGGACAAACTGGCGTTTTAGCAACTGCCGAGCCACCAGACCCGATGACGCTAGAGCCAGTAGAATAAGCAGAGACTGAACTAGCGCTACTCGATAAAAAATACGCCAGGGAAAAAGTTTTGCTACCGTTCCGGCTGCCATCGGACCTAAACACTACCCCAAGGGCAAAGGCCTGTCATACCCTTTACATGCGTGGATCTAACCCTGGCGGAGTCGCTCGTCGGACTGCTTGTCGATGCAACCCGCGTCTTTTGGGAGGGTCAAGACGCGTATGAATCCAGGGCACTGTTTCGTTTGCGAGGTATTCAGTTACCAGAGCGTTCGCCTCTTCTGTTTTTAGCTGGATTAATGCTTCCGCGGCAGCGCAACGAATCTGTGGATTGGGATCTTTGAAAACCTCTTGGAAAAAAGCTTTTTCTTTCAGCCCTTGCGAAAGCGCTATCGAACGCAATGCCAAGCGCCTCACCGACAAGTTGCTCGCACCCAATGCTTCTTTTTTTAAGAACACAGCCGTGTCTGCATCTGAAAAAAACCTCAATGCTTCTATCGCAGAAATACGGGAGCGAATTCCTTTGTTCTCCTGATAAATCTGTACCAAGAGCCCGGGAACTTCAGCCCCCTGCTCGGTCCACCACTGTGCCGATCGAGGAACATTTCGCTGACGCAAGGCCTCTTCCAGCCTAGCTTTCAATGGGGCACTATCTGCATAGGCACCCAGGCCACACAAAGCCAACACCCCCAAAATCTTGTGAAACATACACACCTCTTACTGAACAAAAGGACTGTAATTTAGAACCACCCCGGTATCTGCTGTGATCAGATTGCCATCGCCGGCACCCGAAGCCTCGTGAAAATTCTTGGTCGTCCACCACATCAGGTGATTAAAACTACAGGCGGCATTCGTGGGACAAAACGTCCCCGTGCTGGAGTTGTAGCCAGAACAAGACGCATTACATGTCTGTCCGGTCTCCGGGTAAACGGAAGTGTCATGATTCAAGCAAACATTGAGTGAGATATAAGAGTAACCACCCGGCAGCTGGCAGATTGGGGTGTCGGTAATTCCGTCGTGCGAATCCCCGGTCGATTCGCTCAAATGGTTCAAACCAAAAAAGTGCCCAATCTCATGTCCTACGACGATACCGAGCTCTTGGAAATCCGCGTCTTGCTCGTTCGCGGCACAAAGAGAATCTTCGCTCGGACAAGCTGGGTTAAAGCTGTCCAGATTATCAAAGGTCGCTACTGTAAGCCCGCTGATCGCCGTGGAATTAATGGGCGGAGCTCCGATTGCGCCATCGAATCCCAGGATAGTAAAACCCGAAGCGGTGGAATCGGTATCATCCGTTATAGTGCTCACCAGAAAAACATTCACTGCCTTGCCTTCAGTGCCACTCGGAGCCAATGCGCTTCCGTCCTTAAGCATCGTCCCTAAACTACTCACGTTGAGCGCGGAATAAGACTCTCCCCCGGTCGCGCAAGCCCACTCTACCGCATTCACACTCCCCAGTTTCACCTCTGCGCCCGCTTGATTGTAATAATCCCCGACGGAGTTTACGAGTGTGTTCAGGTTCCTCTGCCCGATAGCCGTACGCGAAGCCTGGACATTGGTATCACCCACAAGAAAAATATTGAGATCGACGGCCCCTGCCGAGGCGGCAGCGGACGCCGGTGTCTGGCGTTTATAGACGGTCAGCTCGATGGATGCAGTTTTGGAAGTGACGGTCGAATAAGAATCCGCCACCAAGACATACTTTGCCGTATAGGAAACCCCATAACGCAAACGCGCTGGAGAATACGCCCCCGGAAAAAAAGTCGAGTTAAACGCACACGAAGGCCGGGTTGCCGATCCATTCGTCCCGCCGGACCAATTACAGGTGGGAAAAGTATTGGTACTTGGGGAATCCTCCGCTGATACATTCGGTGCTTGATGTTGTTCCCAGTGTGTTCGACTGGCGTAGGCGCTTGGGTAGCTAATGGTACAAGCGGAGTTGGCAGAACAACTGCCGCCGCTGCAGGTAAAGTAGCCGCTCTGAGCACAGTCTCCTCCCGAGCCCGACCGCGCCAAATTAATGTATTCGTTCGTCCCGTCGTGCAGCGATACGAGCATCGGAAACGCTCCTCCGCTCAAGGAGCTGGGGTAATCCTTCGTCTTAGCCACGAGAGTGATCGAACCCAGAGCCCCCAAGTCTTGGGTCATGTCGATGGTAAAACTGACTTCCACACTCGATGGGGCGGCCTGCCCCATTCCGATAATCGGGACAGCACTTGTTTGCGTGGAAGAAGTGACAGTGATGCCGGAGTTGTGGTTTGACGCGCTGGCGCTCGGAACCGAAGGGACCCACTGAGTCCCAGAAATCGTCTCGCACTGAGTCGAGGAACCACAGGTAGAAATTAAAATCACCCCACAAAGGGTTCCGATGCATTGGGTAACTTTTCTTAGAGTATCTACCGGGAGCATCTGCAACCTGACAAAGGTTAAGAGCCCCTATCTTAACACACTCAAATTCGAACCCGGTACCCTACACCCCGGATGGTTTCGACGACGTCGGCGCACTTTCCCAATTTCTTTCTCAGTCCAAAAATATGGGTGTCGATGGCCCGATCTACGACTGTGACTCCTTCTCCTTGCACCAGGTCAATCAGCCGCTCGCGGGTGAGTACGCGTCCTTGGCTCTTGGCCAAAGCCACTAGAAGTTTGAACTCGCTTGGCGTGAGTTGGAGCTCTTTTTTGCCGCAAGTGACTTGATACGCAGCGAGGTCTAAGTGCAGATCACCCATAGAGTAAGTAGTGACCTCTTCGGCCGACGTTACTGCCTTACCCCGACGCAGAAGCGCGCGGACCCGAGCTAAAAATATTGGAAGCTCAAAGGGTTTTGTCAGGTAATCATCCGCACCCATTTCCAACCCTAAAACAATGTCTGAAGTATGCGCACGCGCTGTGACCATCAACACGGGAACGTTCGTAGCCCCTTTTTCTGTCCGGATCTTTTTTATCAGTTCTAGGCCCGACAAACCCGGCAACATCCAATCCAAAATCAACAGCTCAAATGAGCTGGATGGGGACAAGGATGAGGTTAAGAGTCGTATGGCCTCTTCGCCATTGTCGACCGACACTACTTGATGCCCTTCTCGCTTTAGGTGCAAGGTCATCAAATCAGCGATGTCTTTTTCGTCTTCAACAATGAGAACTTGGGAGCCCATCTCCACTCCTCTTCAACACGGAATTACTTGGTAGGCTTCTGATCAGTGGCATGGCGAATATCCTGACCAGAAGCACTGAAAATAACATCTTCGGAAATGTTCGTAGCGTGATCGCCGATGCGTTCTAGGTTTTTAGCGATAAATATCAGGTTCATCCCTTGCTCGGTAACCCTGGTGTCTTTTTTCATTTCATCCAGGCAATCCTGAACTATTTTCCGTTTATAGGCGTCGACCCGATCGTCTCGACTGAGCACTCGCCGCGCCAAACGTTCATCGGTTTTTACAAAAGCGTCCAAGACTTCACGCACCATCACCCTTACCTCGTCCGCCATCTGGGACAGATCTTCAATGTGAATGGCAGGCGGGTTCTGAAGGTAAAACTCGGTGTTGTTAGCAATGTTTACTGCCAAATCCACCATACGTTCGAGGTCGTTGTTGATCTTGATGCACGAAACAATGAAACGCAGATCGGCAGCCATCGGCTGCTGCAAGGCTAGGAGCTGAACACAGGCCGCATCGACATCCAGGTGAGCCTTGTTCACCTTTTGCTCGATGGCATACACATCCGCAATTTTGGCGATATTGCGAAATCGCCAGGCATCTGTTGCACATTCAACTGCCTGTTCCACAAACCCCGCCATCGTAAGGAGTTTCTGGTTTAAACTACTCAACCCAGCATCAATGTGTCGTTGGTTCATGCCGACAGCCCTTCACTCATCCAAACTTCCCGGTGATGTAACGCTCTGTGCGTTCTTCCTTAGGCACAGTAAATACCGTAGAGGTTTCCCCAAACTCTACCAGCTCTCCCATCAGAAAAAATGCAGTCCGATCCGATATACGCGCCGCTTGCTGCATGTTGTGCGTCACGATCACTATCGTAACCTGTTTCTTGAGATCTAGGATCAATTCTTCGATTTTTGCCGTCGCAATGGGATCCAACGCACTCGTTGGCTCATCCATCAACAAGACCGGGGGATCCACCGCCAGAGCGCGCGCAATGCAAAGTCGCTGCTGTTGTCCTCCGGACAAACTTGTCCCAGGCGCATGGAGTTTATCTTTGACCTCATCCCAAAGCGCTGCCTGGCGTAAGCTTCTTTCCACGATCTCGCGCAATACGGTACGCCGCCGAATTCCAGCCAACCTCAACCCGACGACGACATTGTCAAAAATACTCAGCGAAGGAAAAGGATTGGGCTTTTGAAATACCATCCCAATTTTGCGGCGAATACCGACGGGATCCACCCCGTCTCCATAGATGTTCATCCCCCCCAGCAGGACCTCACCCTGGGCGCCGGCAGACGGGACCTCTTCGTGCAAGCGATTCAAACAACGAATAAAAGTCGACTTCCCACAACCCGACGGCCCAATGACCGCGGTAACTGCGTTGGGCGGAATATCCAAAGAGATATCTTTCAACGCATGACTCTCTCCAAACCAAGCATTGAGAGAACGGACCTTTAAAATCGGCTCGACCGTAGATTTTTCTTCCATCATTCGCGTCCTACTGCATCAGTCTTAAAAAAAAGACGAGCGCTGATGTTCATTGCGAAAACAAGCAAAACCAAGACCAAAGCTCCTGACCAGGCCTGAGCATGCCACTCTTCAAATGGGGAGGCCGCGTAATTATAAATTTGCACAGGTAAAGAAGCGATAGGTTGTGAAAGGCCTTGGTGCCAAAATCGGTTATTCAAGACTGTCAAAAGGAGTGGTGCCGTTTCCCCCGCCACCCGCGCAATCGCAAGCATGACGCCGGTGGTAATCGCGCTGACACACCCTCGCAAGACAATTCGCAAAATCACTTTCCACCGAGGCAACCCCAAAGCAAGGCCCGCCTCACGAATATGTGTTGGCACCAAACGCAGCATTTCTTCAGTACTTCGAGCGACTGTAGGGATCATAATAATCCCCAGCGCTACCCCTCCAGCCAGTGCAGAAAAACCGCCCATGGGAATGACCAAAAGCGCGGACACAAAAAGCCCAATAACGATTGAAGGCACGCTGGCCAACATATCTGTTCCAAACCGCACCACTCCGGCAACGCGAGTGCGGCCATACTCCGAAAGATACACTCCCGCTGCTACTCCCCAGGGAATTCCAATCAGCGCGGCCAGCCCGACTAAAATGCACGTACCCACCAGTGCATTGGCCATTCCGCCACCGACCTCGCCGACAGGTTTAGGAAGCTGCGTGAAAAAATCCCAGCTCAGTCCCGCAGCCCCTTTGCTCACTACATAAGCGAGGACGCTAAATAAGGGGGCCAGAGCTACGACAGCTGCTCCCACCAAGACCAAGCGCATAAAACGATCGAACCAGCGACGTTTCGCATAGCTCTCATTCATGTATTCTTGTAGCTGGACAGCCTTCATCGCGACTTGCCTTTTACTCGCCAAATGAAAACACGAGCAATGCCGTTTATCACAAAAGTAACAGCAAACAGAGTCAGTCCAATTTGCGCGAGCGCAGCGACATGCAGGTTAGTCGTCGCTTCGGCATATTCATTGGCGATGACACTGGCCATGGTTTGGGCTGGGTCAAAAAGCGAAAAAGAAATATCATTGCGGTTTCCAATGACCATCGTCACCGCCATGGTCTCACCCAAAGCCCTGCCCAGCCCCAAAATCACAGCGCCAAAAATCCCCGTTTTGGAAGATTTCAAGACAGCAAGGCTCATTGTCTCCCACCGAGTAGCCCCCAACGCCAGTGCGGCCTCCCGACTGGAGCGCGGGATTGCCCGAAACACTTCGCGGCAAAGCGACGAAATGGTGGGCACTACCATAATCGCCAGTATAATACCGGCGGTAATCATGCCCACTCCGTAAGGCGCTCCTTGAAACAGCGGAATAAAACCAAAGTATTTTCCCAAGAACGGCTCGACGTCGGTGCGTAACCACGGAGCTAAAACAAAAATTCCCCACAATCCATAGACCACGCTGGGAATCGCTGCGAGCATCTCGACCAAGAAACCCACAGTTTTAGAAACTGCTCGTGGGGCCAGCTCATTCAGAAACAGGGCAATCCCGACACTGAGAGGAGTCGCCAGAACCATGCCCACCAGAGAGGAGACGATGGTTCCATAAACAAAAGCCAACGCACCGAATTCGCCGTTTACTGGATCCCAGTTATTGCGAATTAAAAAGCTCCAGCCGAATTGTTCGACGGTGGGCAAGGCGGTCACTGCCAAATAAACGCCGATCAAGACAAGCAGAGCAAAAACGCTCATTCCTGCAAGAGTCATTAGCCAGAAAAAAAAGCGATCGCCCCAGTGACGATCCCGCCGACCTGGATTGGCCGCAAAACGGCGAGCACTCGGAAGTGGGAGTGACCAACCGCTATGGTGCGTCGCCGCGGGGCTTTGGAGAGTACCAGCTTTCATAGTGCGCACTGGTTTTATCCTAAATTCCCTTCCGCGGAATGTTAGGAATGCATTAGGGTTCCCAGGCACCGTCTAGGCACAATTAAGACATTGGAATAACTTACTTTTTTACAGCTATCGTAGCAATTTTTGCTTGAATCTTCGCAACCAATCCCTGAGGAAGTGGAGCATAATGAAGCGATGCAGCTGCCTTTTGCCCGTCTTTTAGAGCCCACCCCAGAAAATCGACCAGCTTCTTGCCCTTGTCGACATCAGCCTGGTCCTTCCACACCAACAGGTAAGTAAACCCAGCGATGGGATAAGCACTCTTTCCCGCAGGATCGGTAATCGACACCCGAAAATCCTCAGGAACCACAACACCACTTGCCGCGGCACTCACCGAAGCCAAATCCGGCACCACCCAACTCCCGGCTTTGTTGCGAACAGATGCATACTCGAGCTGATTATTTTTTGCGTAGATCAGCTCCACATACCCGAGCGAGCCAGGAGTCTGCTTCACCAGCCCAGCAACACCTTCGTTCCCTTTGCCACCTAACCCAACGGGCCATTTCACAGCGGTGCCACTGCCTGCCTTCCATATTCCATTTTGTTTAGAGAGGTAATCCGTAAATATTGCGGTCGTTCCACTTCCATCTGCCCGGTGGACCACCAAAATCGGCATGTCCGGTAGATTTGCCTTTGGGTTGGTGTTTCGAATTTTGGGATCGTTCCATCGGGTAATGCTTCCTTGAAATACGGCAGCAATCACTTCGCCCGAAAGATGGAGGGGACCAGTAAAACCGGGGAGATTATAAGTGAGCACCACCGCGCCCAATACCGTCGGAATATGCAAGATGGGCTGTTTCGCATCGGCCATCTGTTCGGCTGTCATGGGAGCATCACTTGCTCCAAAATCGACGGTTTTTTGAGTGAACTGGCGAATTCCCCCGCCACTTCCGATCGACTGGTAGTTGATCTGCACGTCGGGATGGAGTTTTTGGTAATCCGAGAACCATTTTGCGTAAAGTGGGAAAGGAAAGCTCGCCCCCGCCCCATTAATGAGCGCCGACGCCATCGCCGGAAAAGAAACCAAGCCCAACCAAAAGAAAATACGCATAGCGGTCCTCCGAGTGCTGGGATTTAACCCAATGTGGACTACCTGTCGTGTTAGATTTTGATTAGAACCCCGTAATCGCGACCACTGAAGGCAAGGGAAGATCCTTTCCCCTCGGCCAATGACTGGTAGGATGGGCTCTGTCAGTGCTGCCCTCCCCCGGATGCTGGACCGAAAGAAAGAGAGTGTCCTGACTTTCATTAAACCCTGGCCCGGTCAGCTCTGCCCCCACCGGACCCGAAGCGAACTGGAAAGCGTCCCCCATTGAACGCCCCGAAGTGGGGATCATGAACATCCCGTTGTTCCCCACTTGACTGTAGGCACCCTTCCCGATGGCGTAGCCCGGCACATCGCAAGTCACCCAAAGATTGCCTTTGGAATCAAAAACCAGATTATCAGGACAGCTTAGTCCTGACTGAGGTCCTCCCGCCAAAAAAATTTCGTACCGAAACTCTAACGACTCCGCGTTGTCGTCCTTTTCCACCAGGCGGATTATTTTTCCGTGGAAATCCCCATGCCCCGCATTATTGGTCAATGAAAGATAGACACTCCCATCGCGGGGGTGCACTTCACAATCTTCAGGGCGATCTAAAGGTGTTGCGCCGACAGCTTTGGCTGCGTCGCGTGTTCGTAATAAAACCTCCGCTTGAGACTTGAAACCCGCCGATTTGAGCGCGGGGTTTGCCTGCAAATCCAATGGTACCCACTGCCCTTTTCGAAAATCAGCGACGTACAAAACACCATTCTCCAATAGAGCACTGGAAACGGCTCGACTGGCGCTAGGCAGATACTTTTCTCGGCTTAGGTATTTATAAAAATACTGATCCGCCGAATCGTCCCCCATATAAACAGCGAGCCGCCCCGATTCACCCAAACGAAGGGAGGCATTTTCATGACAGAACCTTCCCAATGAAGTGTGTTTTTTGGGCGGCAACTCCCCAAAAGGATCGATTTCGACAATCCACCCAAAGTGCTCTTCTTGGATCTTTGTCTGGGAATGCTGCGCCCAGTTAAGGCTATCGGACTGAGCAGGGTTGAAGAGTTGAAAGTTTTCTTCGCCAGAAAGCGCGGTATTCCAAAATGTCCGCCCCCCAGAACAGTTTGCAAGAGTTCCAGAAAGCTCGCCCAATCTCCCGGTGGCAGGCCCTGTGACCTGAAATCGCGGGTAAAGCGCCGTAAACCGACGCGCAAAGCTCGACCCAACAACCGAAGACCATTTCCCGTTCTTCCTTTTTACCTCGAGCACAGACCCTCCCACTGCGAGCTGCTCTTGGCGAATTCGATCCACTGATCGCGCTGCATTCCCCGCAACCCCATGCAGGAAAAAGGGCGAAACAAACTCATGATTGACCCAGAGCAAACCATGGTCGGATTTTTTTCCACCGCTTAGTGCGTCGATCGGAAAGTACGCAGTAAAATCGTTGTCATAACCAAAATGCTCAGCCCCAAAGGGCCCGAAGCTTCCCAGGGAGTCCCCGTACGACGCAATGCGATCGAAACGAAACCCGGGAGCCAAAATCAATTCATCACTTACGCTAGAGGGAATGGGCTTAAATCGACCATTACTCGCCTTCGATCGCGCCAAGGGGAATGCCGCCGAAGCCATTCCAGAACTGGAACGCAATAAAGAATAGGTGCCCATCCCCAGATAGACCAAGAACTGCCGACGCGTGGTGAAATCCATGCGCCCATTTTGGGCGATTGGAGTTTATTCGTCTATTGAGTTTTGGTTAGTTAAATATCCGTACCATTTTGCCAGCGATTCTAACGTCCACTGGGGATCGTCCAAGACTAGGTCGTGCCCCGCCCAGGCATGCCGCTCAATCGGCGCGCTCCAAGCTTTTGCAATGGCCTGCGAGCATTTGGGATGCACCAACAAATCACCCAAACTGTTTAAAATCAACACGGGTTGCGGTGGGCGCTGGTTTGAATCGACAGTAGAAAGCGCCGCTCCAATCTGACGAATTGCGTTCCACTTGCTCACGGGATGCTTTTCTTGGATCTTTACCCGTTGTCGGAGCTCATTCTCGTCCCAGTCTTTTTTCTGACTGGTCAACCGCAAAATCAGCTCTTCCCTGGATCGGGTATCTGACTCGATAAAAACACGCAAAAGGAGACCATAGGCGCTGGGAGACATCCTTTCATAAAAAGGACTGAACCCCCGCAGGCTGGTGTTGATCAAGACGCTTGATGCGATTTCGCCGGGATAACGTTGCATCCACTGCAAACTCACCATGGCCCCCAGCGACATTCCGAACAAATGCACCGGAGAGCCAGGAGTGGGATTGCGTTTTGACCAGGTTTCGCGGACATGCTCCACAATCCCAATCAAAGAAGTGGGCGTGTTCTGCGCGTGAAACTCGCCATTTCCTGGCAAATCTATTGCCATCGCCTTGGCCCCGGGGAACTTTTCCTCAAAGAGTCGGGGAAATTCTGCCCAATGGGCGGCTTCGCGAGATAGGCCGCGCAGAAACACCCAATTTGTGGACTGGTTTTTCATGGTTCACTACGGTGTATACCAAAGCTCTAGCGCGCGTCGACGAAGAGGATCTTTTTTTTCTTTTGCCTGGGAAACCCATTCTTGAGGCGACAAAACCGCGCGGTGCAAAAAATCCAAAAACAACAAATGCCTTCGGAGCGTGCGTTGCAACCGGTGTGGCTTCATAGGATTGAATGCTCCCAGCACCGAAAAAATCTGCCGCAGGTCCTTTTTAGCCCAAACCCACGAACCCATTTCCAAGGTCAGCGGGAGAAAGAAACCATTATTTTCGTTTTTACGCTGCTCATCGTAGAGATAGTCCCAAATATCTCCGTGAGTCATGTACTGCTTAGACTGAGGTTCCACTATGTAGACATGATTAGGGTAGGTCCGGTCCAACATCTGCTTGAGCGAAAATACCTCGGTGACATGTGGAAATGGCTTTCGAGTGCGAGCATACGGAAACCACACTCGATCCCGGGTTCCAAAACCGGAGTGCACATCAAGTGCTATGGACACTTTTGAGGGAAATAGCTCCTGCCGCACAAGTTCACAGATTGCAACGGCCTCGGCTTCCATGGGGGCTCCAGCGGGCCCTCGATACCAAGGGAGCTTGGGAGAAATGCGATGCCCACCGAACAATGCCATGGCGGGCATTTTATCCGCGTGGACTGGCGCATTTCGCATGAGATCCACCCCATTGGGATTGGCGCGCGAGAGCAAATACATCCCGCCAGGATTTACCAAGGGGAAAAAAACGAGCTTGGATCTTTCTAGCAATGCGGCGATCGCATGGTCCCAACGCATTAACTCGGAAACCGTGCGCAGATACGACAAAAGGACTTGAGTACCGATCCGCTCTAGTCCATGCACTCCACCAAACAGGCCCAATGTCGGTGCGGCCGGATCGCTCGACCCGATGGCGACCGAATAGAGCGGAAAAGAAAGTTCCTGGTGATGAATCTGACCTAATACCTTTACGCGTGATCGGTTGCCTATTTCATCGAGAAGGCGCTCCAGCTCAATGAGCTCGGGCAGACGACTCATCATGGCTGGTTTCAAGCGGTTCTCTCCTATGGCAACGGTACCATTTACATATCGGTGCGTGGCGTTATTCGCTTAACGAACTCAAGCCAGGGAAAAAAACTGTGAAGATAATTCCTTAATTACGACTGCGGGTTTGTGGGTTCACCCGTCTGATAACGCCGTTCGAACAAAGGTGTTATCTTGTCCATTTTCAGCACGGTAAAGAGATCCACGCACCGAAAAGCGGTGTCGAGTGCGGGCGCTCCGTATACCTTGGCCCCCGCTCGCAGATAGGAATTCAACAAGGGCGGCACCAGATGTTTGCCTGCCTCATCCCCTACCGAAGAGGGAGTTGGAGAACTCCAACCCGGCATTTGATACGCTGGAACGGGTCCAATTCCAAAATTGTTGGAAAGAAAGTCTTTTGCGCCCAGATAGCCATACAGAGTTTGAACTTCCGCGACATCCATACTTCGAATACTGGCACATCCAAACAAAAAGGCCGCCTGGCTTTGTTGGATGTACTGAACCAATCCGCGCCAGAGCAGCGAAATCACAACCCCATCGCGGTAATCTTTGTGGATACACGCGCGGCTTAATTCCAGTTTCACCCCATCCTGCTGCAAAAATGCGTCTAAGTGGAACTCAGAGGCTGAATAGAAATCCTGAGCAAATCGAGAGCAGATCAAACGGTAGGTTCCAACGATTTTGCCAGCTTCGCGATCGATGATGACAAGGTGATCTCCTTGAGCATCATAACGATCAAAATCCAAACCAAGCGGTAGGCGCTGACCAATAAACTCTTCGTGGAACACTTCGTGGCGAAGACGAAGCACCTGTTCAAGCTCTGTCCAACCTTCAACGGTTTTTACCGTAAAGCCGCCCTTCTCAAAATGGATACGGATTTTAGGTTGAAAGGACCTGAGAAACTTGTGCACAGCGGCATACGACAGGTACTGCGAAATCACTCTTTTAAGACTGGGCCGGCCTTTTCTCAATCTGAAGTCCCTCTTACACACAACAGGCACACAAAACGGACGCACAAATTAGTCGTACTCTCCTTTTACCAGACCGGACTGGCGTGAGCGCAAACTTTTTTTGTTTTATTTTAATTTGAACTAAAAATAGATTACAACGGGTGGGTGGGGCCGCTTGGCAAAATGGAAGAAAAAACGCTTTGCGATTATTGATTTAGGGACGAACTCAGTCCGGTTTGATGTCCATGAAACCCTCGCTCGAGATAAGACCCGCCTCTTGCATCGAGAAAAGCTCATGGTTAGGTTGGGTGAAAATGTCTTTATCTCGGGCAAATTAGACCCCAAGGCCTCCCGACGCACCCTGCAAGCCCTGTCCACGTTCAAAAAGCGCGCCGAAGAACTAAAAACAGAAAAAATCATCGCTTTCGCCACCAGCGCGCTGCGAGATGCAAGCGACGCTGAAGATCTCATTGTCAAAATACGCAAAACACTGCGAATGGATGTTCACATCATTTCGGGCCGCGAAGAAGCCACCTTGATTGCAGACGCTATTTTAAACCGCGAAAAACCTCCCAAAGGTTTTTTTGGACTAGTGGATATCGGGGGAGGCAGCACCGAAGTGAGTGTTTGCCGCGGCAACAAGCTCGTGGTGAGCGAAAGTTTCCCCCTTGGGGTCGCGAGGCTACAACAAATCTTTTTACGAACCATCCCCCCTGAAGACGGCAAAGAAGCCGTCAAACACCTACGCGGCCATGTCCGCACCCTGCTCAAAACAGCGATCAAGAACAACGACTGGCCAAAAACAAAATCGGTCATCGCATCCAGCGGAACCGCGCGGGCCCTCGATCGCATGTGCAATCGAAACACGGGCAAGGACATTACTCCCAAATGGCTCGAAAAGCTCATTCGAACCATGACCCCATTGACGATAAAACAGATTCAGTCCCTCCCGGGCATGGATCCCCGTCGCGCGGATCTCATGCTAGCTGGGACAGTAGTCTTAGCGGAAACCTTGCGTGCTTTAGGCGCGGAGTCGGCCACTTCAACGGAATATTCCCTGAGAGATGGGATTTTGGATCAACAGCTGAGAATGATCAAACCCGCTCCGAAAAATGACCGATGGGACCTGGAACCTTTTCTCGAAAAGTCGGTCCGGTTTGGCGAAGAGCCAGCGCGTTTGAGGTGGCTCGTCGGCGCTTCTCTACGGCTATTTAGAAAACTTCGCCCGCTGCACAAACTCGATGACAAGTGGTTTGCCTACCTTGCTTTGGCAGTCATGTTTCGAAACTCCGGGAGAAGTGTATCTCCCTCTGGATATGAAGCCCATTCCGCCTATATCGTTCAACACGCGGAACTTCCGCTAGCGGAGGCTTGGGAAACCGATTTTGTCGCAGAACTTTGCTTTTGGCATACGAATGGAAAGTCCGGCACTGGAAAGCTGCCATTCCAAAGTGGGGAGAACAAGAGCAAGGGCGCCGCGTTTGTGAAGCTTCTAGCACTATTGAGGTTGATTGATTGTTTCGACTATGCAAAACCCAAGCGCGTTGAGCCTGAGCGTGTAGAAATCCGCTCGAAAACCGTTCGGTTTTGGCTGAGTCGTGGAGACTCCACTGAGCTTGCCCTACTCAAGATTCAACAAAAAAAGGCGCTTTTTGAGAAAGTGTTCCGGCGCAACCTGATCACTTTAACGCGGTAGTTTTTGCAATAGCCAACGGAGACGGATCGCCCCGCCAGAGCTTTCTACCTCCATCCATCCGCCTTTTTTTAATTCTATCTCCAACCCAAACACTTTTTTAGCAAAACGCGGAATCCAATCGCCATGCGAACATACCACCACTGTTTCTGGGGCGCGCTGTTTCCACCACCGGAAAAATTTCTCAATTTGCCGATCAAACTCTTTCTGAGTGCCCGCTTGCTCTTTAAGCAGGTCGACCACCTGTACCTCGACTCCAAGTTTGTCGCTAAGGGGAAGCAAAGTCTCGATACAGCGAATTTTGGGGCTAGACAATAGAACAGGCGTTGCAACATCAAAGCGTTCCAAAAAAAACCGAGCAACCGACTTTGCCTGCACCTTGCCGCGATCGCTTAGACCATTGTCTCGATCCCGGCCCTTGTCGGTATCTCGGTGTGCGTGTCGAACTAAAATCAAAATACGATCTTTCATCTTTCGAGAGTAGTCCCTTGATAGGCCTCCCGCGCCAGCTTCTCAAAAACCATTTGAGAACGCGCTTTTTCCGCAGAGGATCGACGTACGCGCTTTTTCCAAGTACCTTGAGGCGTCAATTCCCGCGCCTTAGAGTTGTCTCTCAAATAGGCAGGAATCACCACTTGCTCAATATAGCGGTAAATTTTTGGATCTAAGATTGGGAATGCTAACTCCAGCCTCGAAAAAAAATTTCTCGGCATGCAATCAGCACTCGACAAATACAACACTCCCGCGCTCTCGAAATAATACAATCGACTGTGTTCCAGGAACCGATCTACCACACTGACGACCTGAATATTCTCACTAAGACCGGGCACACCCGGTATTAATGAACAAGCACCACGGACGATTAGATCGATTTTTACCCCCGCTTGTGAAGCAGTATACAGAGCTTGAATCACACTCTCGTCCACCAAAGCATTCACTTTTGCGACGATACGGGTCTTGAGGCCATTTTTGGCTGCCTGAATTTCGCCTTCGATCAAATTGACAAGCTTGCGGTGCAACCCCGTGGGCGCGGATAACAGACGTTTGAAAGCGCTGGGGAGTTTGCCTGCCCATGCAGCATCGAGGAATTTGCGCGCATCGTTTCCAATTTCCTCGTTCGAGGTCAGCACCGCCAGATCGGTATACTGACGTGCTGTCGTGGCATTGTAATTTCCCGTGGATAGGTGGGTATAACGTCGAGAAATCCCGCCTTCGTTGCGGGTGACCAAGGTTACCTTCGCATGAAGCTTGAGGGCACCAAAGCCGTAGGCGACTTCAACCCCTCCCTTGCGCAACTCATCCGCCAGGCGCAGATTATTATATTCGTCAAATCGCGCACGCAGCTCAATGATGACTCGGACTTTCTTTCCACGGGACGCGGCTTCTTTTAGTACGCCAACGATGGGAGAGGCATCATCCATCCGATAGATCGTCTGTTCCAACATCTCGACTTGAGGGTCCTCTGCTGCAGCGCGCGTAAACTCCACAAATGCATCGAAAGGATCGTAGGGGTGATGAAGCAGGTAATCCTGGGACTTCAGCTTTTCAAAGATCTTGGAGCGATCGCCAAAAAATGCGGGGAGTGGGGCATGCAAGGGAGCGTAAACAAGCTGGGGATCGGACGCACGATCCAGGGACATTTCTTTTACTAGCGCCCAAAGGGATTGCAGCACCAAGCTTCCGGCTGCAGGCAATACCTGCTGAGGACGCAGCTTAAGCACGTCCGCCATCTGTGTAAGCAAATCGTCAGTGAGATGCCCGCGGTACTGCAGACGCATCGGCACGCCTTTTTCGCGAGACAGGAGTCGGGATAAAACCACGTCGGGCAAAGACTCAGGATCTTCTTCGGCGATATCCACGGAAATGTCCGCATCGCGAGTCAATCGCACCAGGCCCACCCTGCCTTGCAAACCGAAGGTGGGCCCCATGAAGCTTTCCAGCAAGTCATCTAAGAAAAAATAATACCTATCATTTCCGCGCACAGCGGAGAGCAAGAAGGGCAGACCCGGGGGCACCGCAAACCACAGCTTGTCCGGAAAAATCACGGCCGTCTTCAGGTTAGGCAACGTTAAAAGCTTGGAGAGTTCAAAAGTCTCCGGCGGAGCTAGTTTTGGCAGAACCTCTGTTTCAAAAACTTCGCGACCGAGGTTTGCGGTGAGTTCATTGTCCAAGGAGCTGGTCACTAGATGGATGCCATGGGCCCTGAGTTCTGGGACCAGCATTTCTAAGACTTCGGTTTGTTTTACTCCAAATTTAGCCACGGTTTCCAAAACCGAATTCCACACTCCTATCAGATGTGGAGAATGGGCAGACCTCCATTTAGAAATCCGGTTTTGAGATCGAAGTTTGCGGCTCATGGAAGCCACACGGATCATAAAAAACTCGTCTAAATTGCTGCTACTGATCGCAAGAAACTTCGCGCGTTCAATCAAGGGATTGCCACTCGATGGGCGAGCTTCGTCCAAAACCCGTTCGTTGAAATGCAGCCAGCTAATATCCCTATGAATCAAGGGCATGCCTGGTTGGGCGAGCAAAGAAGGTAGCGTCGGCAGTTGCCGAATCTTTTGCATAGCGCGGGAGTATGCCAGAAGCCGCTTCTATTGGCCAACCGGTGTCAAAGCGGCCCCAACTAGGCTGTTTTAGCCTCTGATCTCCAAGTGTTAGAAGCAACCCCAGCAGCAACGTCCCTGAAAAAAGAAACGGGCGCCTGGAAAAAGCGAAAGCTGACCTCCTGTCTGCGAATCGCATCCAAGATCGCTTCGGGGTGTTTCTCGCAATCCAAAACGGTTTTCCAAGAAGTGAATTGCCTGGGTTGGTGCAAATCAGAGGTCGCAAGCTTCGGCAATCGAGTCGCAGCAACCTCCTCAAACCAATAAGGACCGCTCGCGACTTCCCACGCGTCAAACTCTGCCTCTAACTCATCTCGCCTATCCCAAAGGTAATAGGTCTGCCTTTCCACCACCCGAGTCCAGACGGGGTGCGCTGCAACCGCCACCGCTCCTTGCGCACGAATATGCCGAGCGAGGGCCACAATATCTCCATCCGCAGGGAGGTATTGCGTTACACCCAGTCCAAGGACATGGGCGGAACGGTGATTGGAAAGGCTATTCTTCGTCAATTCGTACCCCGGCAGAACCACCATTTGATACAGCTCCCACGCTCGTTCTGCTTCTTGCTGAATGGTGGAGAGGTACTGTGCGTAGTTGCTCCGGGTGAGCGAGCACCCAATGTAGGCGGCGGCTTTTCCGATGACGGTGCGTTCTTCGCACAGATGGTCCGTGATGGCTATCGCTCCAAACCCCTGTCTGCCGTACATATCCACGAGTTGAGAAATCGTCAGTTTCCCGTCGCTAAACGTCGAGTGGACATGGAAGTCACTCAAGAACATGCTCCCATTGTCGCACTCGACTGTTCGTTTCGTGTTAGGACCGATTTAGGATTAGAGATGGATTCCCACTCCCAATTCACCAATACTCGCCTGGCGGTTCAACCGAACCGAAGCCGTCAGTGTAAAGCTCGGCCCAAGATTCAAGTTCAGTCGCGTACCCAAGTGAGGCAAGACAGCGGGAGAGCCGTACCCAGAAAACGCAATCGTATCGGATGCCCCACCTAGAAGCGCAAGTTCGAGCAGGTCAAATCGACCCACATCCAAACGCAGCGGCCACCACTCAACATCAGCGCCCACAAACGCCCTCCCACGACTCGCATTTCCGACATAACCGCTGACCCCCAATCCCGGCAGTATTCGATACCCAAGGGAAACAGCAGCGGCAGCACCCACGCCCTGGAGAATTTGATTCGCGGTAATGTCTGTGTAGGTGCTGGGATCGGCTAAATCCGCTACCCTTTCTCGACCCGCCCATACCAAAAAGGACGTTCCGATACTCCACTTAAGCCGCTTTTCGGATTCCACTGAATACGGCGGCGTAGAGGAATAGGAGGAAACACTCGTTTGCGTGGGGACATTAGGTGTGGGCTCCAGATACTCGGGTGATCGCGGGGTCGAAATGTTGTTGTTAATGATGACTGGCTGCGGCTCTTTAGGCAGCGGTCTCGAGTAAGAGTCCGCCGAATCCTCTATTGAATTCTCAGCCTGTGGAGGAGCGATCGCTTCGGCATTATCCGGGCTTTTCTTTTTCTTATCAAAATAGAAATTGTACGTATCCGCAAAAGCCGAAGCCGTCATGATCGCAAATAGCAAAACAGTCAGGGTCAAATACATGCTAATAGTCCGCATATTCATACTCGAAATCTCCTCTTGCCCACTTTGGGTACACAAAACGATTGCAACGTCGATGCCAGCAATACCAGGCACCCCGCTCCGCAAATAAAGCGCTTTCTGCCAGGACTGTCAGATCGCAGTGTCAGACGATGCAGTGGAGAGAATGCGGTACAATGTGCGCTCTGAAATTCCCAGCCGAGCGGCTGCTTTAGATCGCATGCCACCACTTTGTTCCAGAGCAGCTCTAACAAATTCCCGAGTGAATGTTTCTTGGGCTTCCCTCAATCCTGAAGGAAGATCGGCCATATCCAAAGAGTTGGAGGCGTTTCCTGAAGTGGCCAAAACTCCCATTTCCAGGTCCTCGGGCGAAATTTCCTCCCCCTCAGCAAGCGCTGCAGCCCGACAAACGACTTGCTCCAGCTCCCGAACATTTCCTGGCCACGAATGCTGTAATAGACGCTGCTTTGCATCTATTGAAAAACGGCGATCCATCCCCGAAAAGCCTAAAAAATACTCCGCTAAAAGCAAAATATCGCCTGTCCGTTCACGCAAAGGGGGAATCACTAGAGACGCGCCATTTAACCGGTAATAAAGATCCTGTCGAAACTTTCCACTCTTGACCAGCCCTTCCAAATCCTGGTGAGTGGCAGCAATCAGTTTAAAGTCTACTGGCACTGCTTTGGAACCGCCCACCGGTTCCACGCTCCGCTCTTGTAAAACCCGCAAGAGCTTTACTTGGAGATCCAAAGGGAGATCCCCAATCTCGTCCAGAAACAACGTCCCCCCGTTTGCCTGTACAAACTTCCCATCCTGATCGCGAGTCGCTCCGGTAAAGGAGCCTTTCACAAATCCAAATAACGTAGACTCAATCAGGCTTGCCGGAATGGCACCGCAATTCACAGCGACAAAAGGCCCATTGTTTCGGACACCCCGCAAATGGAGTTCTCGAGCAATCACCTCTTTGCCGCTACCCGTCTCTCCGAGGACCAGTAAGTTTAGATCTGCTGGGGCAAGCTTTGAGATGCGCAGGTCCAAAGCTTTCATCGGACTATTTTCCAAGGCGCGGTTGTACACAAAGCTCTTTTCGCCCGACTTGTTTTTGAATTCCCGATTGCGTTGTCGCTCGCGATTCAACTGAGCTCGGGTAGCCAAAAGCAAGGCAACCTGTGTGCCCAAAATGGAAAGTGATGCGAGCGAATCCCGATGGATAGATTTTCCTGGCGTCCTGGTAAACAAGTACACACACCCAAAGACACGCTCTCCGACAACCAGAGGGAGGCAAGCTAGGGAAAAAATGCGGGCCCCTAAGATGGATGCCTGATCAGCCCAGTCATGGCCGATGATGCTCTCGACATAAACTGGCTTCCGGGAACGAATCGCTTCGTTTACCGCCGTGTGGCTGAGCAAGGTCTTGCGGGGATTTTCTTCTGCAGTGCCGCCTGACGACAAACCAAAACTTGCAAGCAACTCCCAACCACTTCCGGGGTCGACTTCGGACACTAGATTTCCGCCCTGCGCTCCCGCTACGTTCGCCATCGCATTCAGCGCTTGGCGAAGCGCCCCCGTCAGAGATTCGGAGTTTTCCAAGTGGATGGACAACTGTTCCAAAATGCGCAGACATTCTAGACTAGTGTCTCGTTTTTCGCCGGTCTCTCCGACCTGAATGTCGGTGAGCAAAACCGCCGCTTCTTCCCGCCAGCTTATCCGATCCAAACTCTGCACAGGTTCCACTCCGGAAACAATCCGCGCATTAAGGCGCAGGCGTTCGCTGCCCGGAATGAGATGGTAGGTTTCGCCTTCTTTTTGAATGGAAAAACAGAGGGTCTCGGGTCCATCACCCAGTGAAGCGTCAAATGCCCTTCCCCACCCCACAGTAAAAACCGCTTTATCGATCCCAAGCGGCGCCTGATTGGAAAGTTTGAGATACATCATGATTAGTTCACCTTGATAATGGTTGGCCTTGAGGCGGACACTTCAACTTTGGCCGTGATTGGATCAAAACCCTCTCGGATCATTTTAAGATCGTGCAAACCGAACTTCTGGTTATAGAGCGGTTTTTCCGGGTCGACCGGAAACCCATTCCAATAAACCTCAGTGCCTTGGGGGAGACGAAACCAAACCGTCCCGGCACCCGCGGAAGGTGCCTTTAGTTTGGCAGCCGCGGGCGACTTGTGGGGAGCAGGTTTAGGATCGGGAATGATGGTTTCAGCGGGAACCGCTGGCGCGACTTCGACGGGGGCTGGATTTGCGACAACAGGAGATGGAAGACTCTGGGGTTGTGGGTTTTTCGGCCAGTAAAAAACAGCTGCTCCCACAATGACTAACAACCAGACCGCAACCAAGGACCACCGCAAGACCGGACGAGTTTTGGCTCGACGAGTACTTCGGTAAAGTGTGGATAATCGCCTGAGCGATTCGCTTTCCGGGGCTTTGATACTCAAGTGCGATTGCACTTCGGTAAAGGCATCCCACTCCCTTTGCGCCAGTAACTTTTCCGCGCGAGCGGTCAGTGTTTCCACGCATCGCCCCAGTGCGTCCATGGTTACGGCGGAGGGATCCACCATCCACTCATGCAAATTGAAGGTATTCTCGCTTAGGCCCGTATCAGCTAAGTACCCTTCGAGCGCCGTTCGCATTTCAGTTGCGCTCTGAAACCTAGCCGATACGTCCCGCGCCATCGCTTTAAGAATCAAGGCAGACAAGCGGTTACTGATTTTCGGGTTTCTCTTCAGCGGACTCTCAGGAGCTGCGTTTTTTACAGCTTCCAGAGTTGCCACGATCGAGCCGCGCGAAAACGGACGAGTTCCGGTCGTCAAGAAATACAGCACCGCCCCCAACGAAAAGAGATCGGATTGCGGACCGACGGAGTCTCCTTTTACCTGCTCGGGAGACATGTAATCTACTGACCCCACCAAAGTATTGGAAAGATTTGTCGCGGCGTGATCGCGGCCCTTCGCTAAGCCAAAGTCCGCAACAAACACTTGGCCATCCTCACGCACCAAAACATTTTCCGGTTTAAGATCGCGGTGCACTATCCCTTTGCGATGGGAATACTCAAGCGCTTTAAGAATCTGTATCGAAATTTGCACTGCGACTTCGGGCAAAATATAAGGAAGGCTTGCTTGGAACTTCTCTAGGTTCTTTCCGGGAACATAGTCCAACACCATATACGGCGACGGTGTGTCCAAAACGAAACGCCGCACGGCTAGAATATGGGGGTGTTTAAGCTTCGAAGAGAGCTCCATTTCCCGACGTATGCGCGCCTGGCTGGTGGCTTCTTGAAAAAGCCGGGGATGGAAGAGTTTAAGACAGACTTTATCGCCCGTAGAAATTTCTCGAGCGAGCAGAATACGGGCCGACGCCCCCCGCCCGACTTCTGAGAGCAGTTCGAACCCTTCTGCCTGAACGCAAGAATGCAACTGTTCTTCGCTCACTAACCCCACAGCCCCCAATTAGTTCGAATGCGCCGCATTATACCAAAGCCAACCTTTCAAATCCACCCAAACGACAGTAGTATCATGGCCGTTCTTTCGATAAAACGAGAGACAAATTACGGCACCTTCCGGCTAGCCAGCCTCAGGAATGTGCCCATTGGAGATAATTACCGTGAAGGCATTTAAACCAACTTTTCTCTTAGCTCTGCTCCCGCTGACGATTCTTAGCTTGAGCAGCTGTGGTTACAATCAGCTCCAAGGCCTCGACGAAGACGTAAAAATGTCTTGGTCCGAAGTCGAAAACCAATACCAGCGGCGCACGGACCTGGTTCCAAACCTGGTGGCCACCGTAAAAGGTTACGCGAAGCATGAAAAAGAGACTCTAGAAGCCGTGGTAAAAGCGCGGGCCGAAGCCACCCAAACCAAAATAGACGCAAACGCGCTCTCCAACCCCGAAGCATTTGGTAGGTTTCAGCGCGCTCAAGATGGATTGAGTAGCGCACTTTCTCGACTAATGGTCGTGGTGGAGAAGTACCCTACCCTTCAGGCAAACACTGGATTCAGAGATCTTCAGGCGCAGCTAGAGGGCACGGAAAACCGGATCACCGTGGCCCGAAAACGCTACATCGACAAAGTGGGGGAATACAATAAGGCTGTCCGCTTTTTTCCGACCAACCTAACAGCGCGGTACATTTTGAAACTGGAACCCCGCGCAAACTTTACCATCGGTGAAGAAGCGAAGTCCGTGCCGAAGGTTCAGTTTTGAGGTTCGCATTCGCGCTTGCATTGCTTTGCTTAGGAGCGATTGCTGTTTCGGTCCCACCATTGTCTGGGCCGCTGGTGGACTCGGCCGCCCTGCTAAAACCGACTGAGCGTTCCCGCGTTGAAGGGCTTTTGGCTCAGCTCAACCAAAGCCACAAAGTGCAGATGGCGATTTTGGTCGCGGAGTCTCTGCAAGGCGAAGAAATTGAGCCGTTTTCGATCGCAGTGGCGCAGGAGTGGAAACTTGGACGTAAAGGCAGCGACAATGGACTGCTTTTGGTTGTAGCGCCCGCCGAACGCAAAATGCGCTTTGAAGTCGGATACGGCCTCGAGGGCGAACTGACCGACGTCCAAACCCGGCGAATATTGAGTGATGGAATCGCTCCCTACTTTAAGAAAAAACGCTACGAAGACGGGCTATCGCTAGCAGTAATGGCTGTAGGGCAGCTGCTGGGTATTGAGGTCCAGACAGGGAGAGAACTTCATTTTGCAAATGCCCGGGGGCGTGAACAGGTCATTCCAGTGTGGATCCCGATCTTGCTATTTATCTTTATCGCGGGCACAGCGATCTTTTTTGATGGGGCACTCCGAAACGCGCGGGGCTCTCGCTCCAGTGGCTGGGATCATTGGGGACGCGGAGGCGGGGGCGGAGGCTGGGGTGGAGGCGGTTTTGGGGGAGGCGGGTTTAGTGGTGGCGGCGGAAGCTTTGGAGGAGGCGGCTCTTCGTCGAGCTGGTAGATCATGTCTTTGCTTTCAAAAGGGGATAAGGACCGCATTGAAAAGGCCATCGCGACCGCCGAAAAAAATACTTCGGGAGAAATTGTCGTTCGGGTAGTGCGCTCGAGTGGCGGGTACGCGTGGGTCCCTTGGTGCTTAGCCAATACGGGGATGTTAAGCGCCACTGCATTGCATTGGCTCTTTCCTCAGTGGGGCACTTCGGCGCTTAGTTTAGCGGAATGGCAGCTCGCGGGTTTCGCCGTTGGACTAGGCCTAACTTTTTCCCCGCAGGTTCGGCGTTTTCTTGTGCCGCGCAAAACACGGGCATTCAAAGTGCATCGGGAGGCCCTGGCACGTTTTGTTGCGGAGGGGATTGTCGAGACACAAGATCGCACGGGCGTTTTGATCTACATTTCGGAGTTTGAAAATTGCGCTGAAATACTGGCGGACAAAGGCATCCATTCGCGAGTGCCTTCCGGGTATTGGGATGATGAACTTGCAAAACTCGTAGACGGAATCAAACGCAAAGATTCTGCCACGGCGCTGTGCGCGGTAATACAGAACATCGGCGCGAAGCTTGCTGAAGAGTTCCCTCCCCGCCCGCAGGACTCAAACGAACTCTCGGACAAAATTACCGAATAGCAATTGCGGGGTGACCGCTGCTCACGGCTTGGGAGTAACCGGGTTCCATTCCGGTGCGGTTCACGATCCCGTCCCACATGTAGATATCATCGGTTCCTGTCTCCGCATCTCCAATGCCTTCCAACCGCCCAAACTCGTGGACCGTATCATCCAGGCGGCGCATGGAATTGGAGGCAAAGTACCGGTCGCAGTAATGAATCACATTTCCAGGGACGGTGTACCAACCAATCAACGGTTTGTAGTGCAATACGTAAGCATCCGTCTCATTTTCCGAATCACAGTTGCCCGAGTTGTCGGCCACACACTGGTAGGAAATCTTGCCCTGTTCGCAGGCTTTGATTCTTTTTTTCAAAAGAGTTTTATAGAAACTCTGATTACCAAAATAGGTCTTGAAAGCGAGACTATAGACGAAGTTCTTTCGCAAATACCCTTCGTAGTTTTCTAGGACATATAGCGAGCGCTTGACCACGGCACACGCCTGGCGAACATCGGCTTCTACCGTACGTTTTTGCTGTGCTGTACAAGCCCCAAAGGCTGCACTCCCCAGAACCGCGCCTAAAACGAAAACCCGAACTATCCCCATAGCCGAACCCCCATGTTTCGTTCTTAAAACAAATAGTAGAGTCCGTCCACCGCACCGGGTCAGGCCAAGCCATTAGTGAGAACAAATGAGTTCAGGAAGAGGTCAAGTCGGTCTTTGCTAGAGAGGATTTGCCAGCTCTTTCATCGAGAGCATCTAGCTTTTGAAAAAGCTGGTCCACCATGGAGCGCCGGTGACTCTCTCGAACAGGCCGAGGGCCTACATTTTCCACAAGAAGTTTTGGCGGTATTTCGAGCAAAAAACGGGAGGGGGCGCACGGAGCCCATTTTCCATGTCGACGCCTACGGCAGGCGCGGGAGAGCGTCAGTCGTGTCTGCGCACGTGTCACCCCAACGTAAAACAGCCTGCGTTCCTCGCTGATATCCGTACCCAATACCTTGTGTGGAATCAGATCTTCCTCCACCCCGATCAAGAACACATTGGGAAACTCCAGCCCTTTGCACGCGTGAAGAGTCAGCAACTGCACACGATCCTCATCTTCTTTTTTTTCGTCCATGGCATCCCGCAACTCCATGGCATCCAGAAAATCTTTAATTGAATCCCGGCTGTTGCCACCCGTCGCCAGAAATCGGTCGAGAATCCCAGAAAACATCTCCAAAATGCGCCAGCGCTTTTGAGCAACCATCGCATTAGGTGCGTTTTTCTCCACAAATGCACGATAGCCAATCTTCTCAAACCACGCGACCAAACGCTGCCCGCCCGTCGACGGGTCAGGGCGGATTATCTCTGGCACCAGCTGTTGAGCGAGCTGCAAAAACCCCTCTATCGCTTTTCCCGGCCGCTCTTCCACTCCTGCCTGGCGCCAATTCTGTAGAGCCCCCAAAAAGGAACCCCCATGAGAACGGCTATGGGCCGTCAAGGCTTCGATTGTCGCATCCCCAATTCCGCGATGGGGGACGTTCAGCACTCGCCGCAGAGAAATCTCATTCGGTTTTAGACCGCACCGAAGATACGCCAGGACGTCTCTTGTTTCGCGCCTATCAAAAAACGCGGTACCACCACTCAGTAGGTAGGGGATCTGATGTTTGCGCAACTCGGCTTCCAGCATCGCGCCCTGACTGTTGGAACGGTACAAAATGGCGATATCGCGGCGCTTGGTTCCCGAATGGATCAGATGCTGCACGTCGAGAGCGGTGTACTCGGCCTCTTCGTCTTCATTTTCATAGACAAAAACCTCGGGCCGTTCATTAGAACCGCCATGTTTTTCAGGCTTGAGAATTTTGGAGTGCCGCTGGGTATTCTTGGAAATAACTGCGTTTGCCAACTCCAATATAGCAGGCGTCGAACGGTAGTTACGTTCGAGTCGCACGACTTTGCAGCGACTATATAGCTTGGGGAAATCCAAGATATTACTCACCCTTGCTCCCCGCCAGCCGTAGATAGACTGATCATCGTCCCCCACCACGCTCAGGCAACGATGGGAATGTACGAGGTGCTTTAGAAATCGCATTTGAAGCAGATTCGTATCTTGAAACTCGTCCACCATTACCTGTTCAAAAGATTTTTGAATTTCTGCGCGAATGTCGGCGTCTTTCTCCATCAACATGAGAGGCAGCAGCAACAGCCCGTCAAAGTCGACCATACCCAGGTGCTCGAGCCGTTTGGTGTACCGGGGCAAAAGCCATTCAACAGCCGTTTCATAATCTTCGTCTTTACGGGCCTCGGTGCGCCCCTCTTCCCGCCATTGGCTCAGGAGAGAGAGTATCCGCTCGGCATCAAAGGCTGTTTTTCCCATGCAGTTGAAGTCTTTGAGCAGCTCTTTCACTATGGACCCTGCGTCGGAAGCGTCCAGAATGCCGAAGTCTTTGGGGAGATTTGCGGCTTTGTAATACTGTCGCAGGAGTTTCATCCCAAAGCTGTGGAAGGTGCCCGCAAAAATTCCTTTGGAAGTCGCACCTAACTTGGCAGCCACACGGCTTTTGAGTTCCCGGGCGGCTTTGTTGGTAAATGTGAGGACACAGAGCTTAGAGGCAGGGACGATTTTTTCATCAATAAGCCGGCCCGTCCTGGCCACAAGGACAGTGGTTTTCCCCGATCCCGCACCCGCCAAGATAAGCAGCGGGCCGTGATTATGAAGCGCGGCTTCGGTTTGTTCTGGGTTTAATCCGTGGACCCACTTAGATGCCAATATACCCTCGATGCAAGCCAGCAAACTGCCAATCCAATTGGACAGCGTCAACACCCTATGCTAGAAATGCAGTTCTTCAGCCAAACAAGGACGCGGGAGTAGCTCAGTTGGCTAGAGCATCAGCCTTCCAAGCTGAGGGTCGCGGGTTCGAATCCCGTTTCCCGCTCCAAAATTCGAAACTCATGCCCCCTTTAACGGTTCTCCTCTTTTCATGGTGGGCAATGCCCCGAAAGCCTTTAGGCGCAAGCGTTTAGTAATCGCAATCGGTAATTTTCAAACGACTTATATCCGTAAGCCCTCTTGATGACTAGCTTTGCTTTGT
>JACCDG010598286.1_pt1 | contig 66183 bp, 58 predicted proteins | sample 7442471 | NCBI WGS metagenome assembly JACCDG01 (sample SAMN15323444, study PRJNA562643) | freshwater metagenome | isolation source: river surface water | place: USA:Blue River Watershed | collected 2017-08-17 | reverse complement strand
TGCACTCAAGGCTCGTAAAGCAGCGAAAGCAGCAAAGGATTCTATTTTGCGTAAGGGTGCACTTGAAGGTATGACTCTTCCTGGTAAGCTTGCTGATTGTCAAAGTAAATCTGCTTCAGAATCTGAAATATTCATCGTGGAGGGAGATTCTGCTGGAGGTACAGCAAAAATGGGGCGTGATAGAAAGACTCAAGCCATACTTCCACTTCGAGGAAAGATTCTCAATGTCGAGCGTGCACGCCTTGATCGCATGCTTGGTTCTGAACAAATAAAAAACCTTGTTATTGCTATGGGTACATCTATTGGTGACACATTTGATTTAGAAAAAATACGTTACCACAAAATCATTATTGCGACAGATGCTGACGTCGACGGTGCTCACATTCGTACACTTTTGCTTACTTTGTTTTATAGATACTTTAGAAATGTTTTAGAAGCAGGTTATGTGTACATCGCTCAACCACCTCTTTATAAAATAAAAAAAGGAAGAGAGATTTTCTATGCTTATACTGACGAAGAAAGAATAAAAATAGCAGGGGAGCAAGATATGGAAATAGAAGAAATTGCTGAAGGAGAAACTATTGAAAATTCTGAAGAAGAGGAAGAAGAGAATCCAAAAAAGAAAATAAACAAAGTACATATTCAAAGATATAAAGGTCTCGGAGAAATGAATGCGGAAGAACTTTGGGAAACTACTATGGATCCAAAGAATCGTGTACTTAAGAAAGTAAATATCGATGATGCTGAAGAAGCAAATAAAGTATTTGATATTCTCATGGGCTCTGAAGTCCCACCTCGTAAATCTTTCATACAATCAAATGCAAAATTAGCTGAGATTGATATATAAAATAAAAAATCCCCAATGTGGGGATTTTTTTGTGCTAGATATCAATTTCTGTGTTTGTGTACTCAGATTCCATTACTGCAGTCATGTCTTCATTGAATCTGACTTTGCCTTTGAACGTATCTCCTTCGAAGATTTTTGGTATAAAATCTCTATCAGCAGGGAGCATATTATCGTAGGGAATAGAATCTATCGGAAACCAAGTGGCATCTACCATTTCATCGGTATCTTTTATTTTACCACTGAAATTTTCAACCACATATATAGCGACCGACCAATCAGGTTCATTTGATGTGTTCTGAAAAAGAAAGAAATCGATAAGCGCTTTTGGTTGCAGATCTTCCGGTGACGCAGATATTCCTTTTCCAGATTCTTGGAAAAGTTCTCTACATGCTGTATGTCTTATAGATAGATCCTTTAGTTCGGGTTTTCCACCAAAAGCGTTCCATTTACCTGCACCTATTTTCCTAACTTTCTTTGCTAGTAACACAGTGGTATCTTTTTTGGGGAAAACAAGTGTTGCTTTCATGTTTATAATATTTATTTTTAGTTCTTTTAAGACTATACAACTTCCAGATAAAATATCAAGTTAGAGAGGAATTATAACTCCAAAGATTTATTCGCTATTTTTTCTAGAACCTCTTTCAAGAAATCTTCTACAGAGATATTTTCTATTTTTGAGCCATCGCGTTTTTCAATAGTCAGTACTCCGGCTGTTTGTTCTTTGTCGCCTAGAACTATAACATAAGGTATTTTATTTGCTTTAGCGTGATTTATACGCTTACCGAGTGAATCATTTTCTTCAAATAGTTCTACACGAATATCTTTTTCTTTTAACATATCTGCAATTTGTTTTGCCAATTCTTGATGATTTTCTCTTACAGGTACGATGGCGATTTGTACAGGAGAGAGCCAGAGAGGGAAGTTGCCTGCTGTGTGTTCGATAAGAGTAGAAGAAAATCTTTCAATAGATCCCATGATAGCAGCGTGTATCATTACTATTTGTTCTTTCTCTCCTTTTTCATTTGTACACACAAGGCCGAAGTTTTTTGGTTGATTGAAATCGAGTTGAATAGTAGCAACTTGTAATACACGGCCGATAGAGTCTTTTGCAATGAAATCAATTTTTGGTCCGTAGAAAGCAGCTTCACCGACACCATCTAGCCATGTGACTCCTTTTTGTTTCATTAAATTTTCCAATGCACCTTCAGCTTTTTCCCAAGTTTCATCGCTTCCTAAATATTTTTCTCTTTGTTTTGGATCATGAGTAGAAAAACGAACTTGCAAATCAAAACCAAAAGTCTTGTAAAAAGTTTCTATGATTTCCCATATAGCGAGTGCTTCAGTTTCGATTTGATTTTCACGACAAAATACGTGTGCATCATCTTGAGTAATAGAAAGCACACGAGAAAGTCCTGAAAGTTCTCCTGATTGTTCATCACGATATACCATAGTTGTTTCGGCATAGCGTTGTGGCATATCACGATAACTGCGAGGCGCAGAATCAAATATTTGTGTATGGTGAGGACAGTTCATCGGCTTCATAGCATAAAGATGATCTTCACGAGTATTAATTTTGAATAAATCTTCAGCATATTTTGCCCAGTGCCCAGAAGTTTCATATAATTCTTTTTTTGTAATGTGTGGAATGCAGACTTTTTGATATCCTTTTGGTTTTCTTAAACTCCAAACATAGTCATTTAGAAGTTCACGAATGATTGTACCTTTTGGAGTCCAAAGAGGAAGTCCTGCGCCGACGAGTTCAGAGAAAACAAAGAGACCTAGTTCTTTTCCTATTTTCTTATGGTCTCTTTTTCTAGCTTCTTCTCTTTGGTTTAAATATGCTTCGAGTTCTTCTTTTGTTTCGAATGCGAGGCCGTATATACGAGTAAGCATTTTATTCTTTTCATCTCCACGCCAGTATGCACCAGCGACACGGTCGAGTGTAAATGCATCAGCAGATATATCTTTTACAGGGTTTTCTGTATGTCCTCCACGACAAAGATCTGTAAAAGTACCAGAAGTGTAGAAAGTTATTTTTTCTCTTTTTTCAACGATATCGTTTATTAATTCTATTTTGTATTCATTTTTTTTGAAATATTCTTTTGCTTGTTCTGGATTTTTTTCTTCACTTTCAAATTTATTCCAAGTTTTTAAAAGCTCTTTCATCTTCTTTTCTATTTTTGGTAATTCTTTTTCAGAAACAGGGGATGAGAATTCAAAATCATAATAAAAACCATCATCGATAGCTGGGCCAATAGTATTTTTAGTATCAGGGTAAAGCTCTAAAATAGCTGCTGCTAAAAGGTGTGCCAAACTATGTCTTATATTGTGTAATTTGTCAGTATTGTTCATAGGTTAAATGATAGCATATTTTGTCTTTTTTACTAGTTTGCTTTTTATATAGAGTAATGCTAGAATGGTTTCATTATGGTAGTACGAATGAGACATACAAAATCACATACAGCGAACAGACGTTCACACCACGCTCTAAAAACAACGAGCTTTGTGAAATGTACAAATTGTTCAGCACTTAAGAAAAGTCACATGGTTTGTAAAACTTGTGGTTTTTATAACGGTAAGAAAGTTTTAGATTTGGTTAAAAAAGCTGAAAAGAAAGTCACGAAAGCAAAAGCGAAGAAAGCAGACAAATAGGCACTAGCTAAAATTCTAGAGCCTTAATTTTTTAAATTTTAATTTATGGCTAACAGGCACCTTTCCAGATCAATAGTTCTTCAGACACTTTTTGAGTGGGATTTTAACGGTGCAAAAACTTCTGATATAAAAGAAGCTGTTGCGCGTAATTTAAACGAATTTGCTCCAGGTCTTGAAGATGATGTTTTTGTTTTAAATCTTACAGAACAAATTTTAAAGAATCGTAATGTTTTAGATGAGATTATAGAAAAGGCTGCTCCGGAATGGCCTATAGACAAGATCTCAATAGTAGATAGAAATATTTTAAGAATAGGGTTGGACGAGCTTCTCTTTGGTGATCGTACACAAGTTCCTCCAAAGGTTGCGATAAATGAATCTATAGAACTTGCGAAAACTTTCGGTGGAGAAAATTCTGGTAAATTTATAAATGGAGTACTTGGTGCTGTTTATAAAGAAATCGGTGAACCAGGTAAAGACGAAGTTAGTAAAAAGAAATTCAAAGATGATGAACCTGTAGATATTACAAAACTTCCTATTGAAAGAAAAGGTGGGGCTATTGTCTATGCTAGAAAAGAAAATAATTTATATTTTGCATTTGTGCATGATGTTTTTGGATATTGGACTCTTTCAAAAGGTGGTGTAGAAGAAGGCGAGAGTGATGAAGAAGCTACAAAAAGAATAATGAAAGAAGAGATAAATTTAAGTGTTGAGATAAAAGCAAAACTCGGTGAAAATGAATATGTCGCAAAGCATCCAGAAAAAGGTAGAATTTTGAAAAAAGTAACATACTTTTTAGCTGAAAGTGAATACAAAGAACTTATGCTTGCAGAGTCAGGTGGGCTCGATGGTGCAAGATGGTTTTCTCTTTCTGAAATTCCAGATTTAAAAATGTATAACGATATAATTCCTCTTATTACAAAAGCAGTTGAGATTATAAGTAGCCAAAAATAATATGGTTGATTTTTCTATTTTCGAAAAAAAAATAGGTGTGTCATTTAAAGACAAAAATCTTTTAATGCAGGCATTCATACACCGTTCATATATAAATGAAAATCCAAATACTGGGATGAGTCACAATGAACGTTTGGAATTTTTAGGCGATGCTGTTCTAGAACTTGTTGTTACAGATTATTTATATAAAAAATATATTACATATACAGAAGGTGAGCTTACTGCTCTTCGCAGTGCACTTGTGAATGCAATTATTATTTCTGAAATTGCATCAAAGATAGGAATGAATGAATATTTGCTTTTGTCACGTGGTGAATCAAAAGACACAGGCAAAGCACGTCAATATATACTTGCAAATACTTACGAAGCATTTGTCGGAGCTTTGTATATGGATTCAGGATATGATGTTGCGGAGAAATTTATAACAGAGACACTTTTACCATATACTGAAGAAATAGTTACAAAGAAATTATGGCGTGATGCAAAAAGTCTCGTACAAGAAAAATCTCAAGAATTTTTTAGCCTTACTCCTGCTTATAAAGTTTTATCAGAATCAGGTCCTGATCATGACAAACATTTCACTGTTGGTATTTTCTTTGGTGGAGATTTGATTGCTGAAGGAAAAGGTAAGTCTAAACAAGAAGCCGAACAATCTGCTGCTCAAAGTGCTTTAAAAGTAAAAAATTGGCTTGATTAATTTCTATGCGACTTAAATCTTTGGAAATAAATGGTTTCAAATCTTTTGCAAAAAAAACTTCTTTAGAGTTTCAAAGTTCTATCACATCTGTTGTCGGACCTAATGGATCTGGAAAATCTAATGTTGTCGAAGCAATACGTTTCGTACTCGGTGAACAATCTATCAAATCAATGCGTGGAAGAGCTGGACTCGATCTTATTTTCAAAGGTTCAAAAACATTACCAAAATCTTCCCGTGCTTCTGTTTCTATTTGTTTCAACAATTCTGATAAAGTTTTCAAATTAGAAAATGAAAATGGCGATAAGGTGAATTTAAATTACGAACACATTACTGTTTCTCGTGAAGTTTTTTCTGATGGTTTAAATAAATATTCTCTCAATGGTTCAGAAGTACGCTTGAAAGACATTATGACATTGCTTTCATCTGTGAATATCGGTTCTTCTGGTCACCATATTATTTCTCAAGGGGAAGCAGATAGAATACTTAATGCATCAGCCAAAGACCGAAGAGAAATGATCGAAGATGCACTTGGTCTTAAAATATATCAATACAAAATAAAAGAAAGCGAAAGAAAGCTTGATCGTACTACAAACAATATGAAGGAAGTTTCTTTACTTCGTAAAGAGATAGCTCCACATCTTAATTTTTTGCGTAAGCAAGTTGAGAAATTGGAAAAAGCAAAGGAATTAAAAATAGAACTCCTTGATCTCTCTCGTGAATATTTAAAGAGGGAAGCGCTTTATTTAGAAAATCAAAATACTTCCCTTTTGGAAGATAAAAAGCGTATTCAAAATGAAATTGAAGTTATTTCTGGAAAAATATCAGAAATAGAAAATACAACACCAAATACAGAAAATTTAAAAAATATAGAAATACGAGAACTTGAAAGAAAAATATCAGAAATAAGAAATATAAAATCTGAACTTTCACGTAAACTTGGACGCATAGAAGCCATGATAGAGATGGAAGGCAATCGCGCACCAGTTGTACATAATGAAACTCAAGTAGAAGAACATATAAATGATAAGGTAAGTATATCAAAAGAAGATTTCGATTCTTTCTATAAAGAGTTAAATGAATACATAGAAGAAGCTATGTATATAGATGTTTTGGAAAACATTGCACCGATGCTTGGTAAGATAAAAGATATTTTGGATCGCTTTATAAGAACAGCATCAGTTAGTGTTCCTGCTCAGGTCCTCGGTTCTCCTCGCTCTGCTCAGCCAGACCATTCGCAAGAACACACAACTGATGCTTCTGAGAAGCAAAATAATCTAGAAAATTTGAAAAATACTCAAACAGAAATACTCGCAGAAATAAGTAAGATAGAAGATGAAGAGAATAATGTTATTGCTTCATTAGAGAATTTGAAAAATGAAATACAAAAAGACAATTTTTCTTTTAAAGAAATACAAAAAAATAAATTTGACCTTGCTGTACAAAAACAAGAACTTATTTCATCTTTAAATACTATTGCTATAAAAGAAGAAAGTTATGCTCGCCTTATGACAAGTTTTGAAGATCAAATACGAGAAGGTTCCATATTTCTTGGAGCTGATGTTTTGTCATATAAGAATTTTCAAATAGAAAATATTGATGAACCTAGAGAGAACCAAGAAGAACGTCGTAGAAAAATCGAACGCATTAAAATAAAACTCGAAGACGCAGGACTTGGAGGTACGACAGAAGTACTAAAAGAATTTGAAGAGGTGAGAGATAGAGATGCATTTCTTGCGAAAGAAATGGAAGATCTTTCTATGAGTATCGAATCACTTCGTAAACTCATGCTCGACTTGAAAGAAAAAATAGATACAGAATTCAAAATCGGTGTTACAAAAATAAATAAAGAATTCCAAGAATTCTTTGCTCTTATGTTCGGAGGAGGATCAGCTTTTCTTTCTGTTGTTGCGGAACAAAAAAGAAGCAAGAAAGATGAAGACCTGTCTGCACAGGCAGGAGAAATAGATGAAGAAGCTATTGTCTTTGAACACGGTATTGAAATTAGTGTTTCTCTTCCACATAAAAAAGTAAAAGAACTTCATGCGCTTTCAGGAGGGGAAAGATCACTCACATCTATTGCACTTCTTTTTGCAGTATCACAAGTGAACCCTCCACCATTCCTAGTCCTCGACGAGACAGACGCTGCACTCGATGAATCAAATTCTCGTAAATATGGAGATATGCTTGAAAAACTTTCTAAACACTCACAACTCATCGTCGTCACTCACAACCGTGAGACTATGTCTCGTGCTGGTGTCCTATACGGCGTCACTGTAGGCTCTGACGGAGGCTCTAAACTTCTATCTGTGAAATTTGAAGAAGCTGCCGCTATTGCTAAATAAGCCTTATACATAAAGGTTAAAATACTTGACATTTACCACAAATAGGTTTATAATATAAAAAAGGTAAAGAAACCGATTCCTTATATCGGCTCACATTCGAAAGAATGTAATGCAAATTTAAAACAAAATACAAACAAAATGGAAACAGCCTCCCGTGGTCAGTTCTGTGAGTTTATTAGAAAACTCCTTGTCAGAGTTAATGACGATAAAGTCAAAAACATAGACAAAACAAAAATCCAAAATGCAATTAATTCACTTAACAGTGAAGATGTAGTTATCGACAATTTAATCCGTTTTATAAACAACGGATGCAGATTGCAGATTATCGGCAATCATGAAATCAACACAGATGCGACTCCTACAATGCCTTTCCCTGAAGCGAGTGTTGAATTCCATAAAAAGAAAGGAATGATGACCTTTGATCCTTCAAAAATCAAATTTCATTTATCTCCAAATCAAAAAGGTGGAAGTACTATCCAAGGTCACAAGCTTCGTAAGGAGCTTGAAAAAGAAAACGTCTTGAATGCTTGTGTATTGGATTACTTAGTCGCAAATCCGCACCTCATTCTCGAAGACTGGAAAAAAGATGCACAGGGTAATACCAGATTCATTTATTTTTGGGGAACTATTTACCGCAATACCGATGACCGCCTGTATGTTCGCTCTTTGTTTTGCGCCGGTGGTAAGTGGCTGGCGGGCTACAATTGGCTTGATTTTGATTGGAATGGCGACAGCCCGGCTGCTGTTTCTGCAAGTTAGTGCTTTATAGTAAGTTACTTTGTGCTTTTTGGCACTTTGAACTTAGAACTCCGCAAATGTTTTTAAAAACATTTGCGGAGTTTTTTATTACATTTTTAGTTCTTGAAATTTTACTCTTTCAGGTTTGCCTTTGATTATTTGGTCAGGTTGGAAGGATGAATTTAATTTCACGATATTTTTTGTTGTTTCCATAAGTCCATTTTTATGAAGTTTTATTTCAAGAAGCATTCCTTCCATTGTATCCGCAGAAAATCTTTGATCAAAAATAAAGTTGCCGAGTGAGTAGGCGATAAAGCTGTTTTTATATACTTCAAAATCTTGTATGACATGAGGATGCGCCCCGATGATTATTTTTGCACCATTATCGATAGCTTTATGAGCAAGATAAGCTTGTCTTTCATTATGTATTTTTTGATATTCTTCACCAAAGTGGAATGAGACGATAAGATAATCCACTTGGCTCGAAGCATTTTTTATTATTTCATCAAAACGAGGATTACTTGTGAGTAAAAGCCCTGCTTTGTCTGATTCAACCGCTATAGAATTTGGTCCTTTGTCAGAGAAGGCGAGGTAGCCTATTTTCATTCCATATTTTTCTACTATTGTTGGTTTTTCTGCTTCGCCACTATTTATACCTCCTCCAGCATAAAGTATTTCATTTTCTTTAAGTCTTTCGAGCGTGTCTGCATAAGCAGTACGACCCCAATCACCGACGTGATTATTTGCAACAGAAAGCACATCAAACCCTGCACCTTTAAGTGCTGGTATAGTCGATGGATCCATTCTGAAAGAATAAAGATTACGCAAGTCTTTACCTTGATCAGATGCAGGGCCTTCAAGGTTTGCAAATGCGATATCAGCTTTTTTTAATATATCTAAATTATTAAAAAGTTGAGAATAGTCTCCACTGAAGTTTTTTCTTACAGAACTTTTTACTCCACGATCGAGCATAATATCTCCGACAAAAGCGAGGTTTACAAAATCAGGTTCCAATTCTTCTACAGTATTTTCTTTTTGTTTTACCCAAGCGAGGTCAGCATCAGATTCTTTTCCAAAATAAACATTTTTTTTCAAATATGTAAGAATATTTTCTACATCTTTTTTTCTGTCAGGGCTACGAAGTATTGTGATAGCAATATGTCTTACCCCATTCTCAGAGAGGGGAATAGAAAAAGTAGATACGGCTGTCTGCATAGCTGGGTCAGTGTAACCACTTTTTCCACCTTCGTATTCTTTTTCTCTGATGAATTGATTTGTACTAAACCAATTGTGTCTTTTTGTTATATAACTTTGTTTTATTGTTCTTTCAAAAATATCTTTTCTGTGTTCCTTGATATACTTTGTAAGTTTGAAAAGTTCGAATGCTGTGGATTGGTTATTTATTGAAAGTCCACTTGGGTCTTCAAAAGTCGTAGATACGAGTCCCAAGCTTTGAGCTTTCTCATTCATCATTTTTATAAATGAATTTCTGTCTGAATGTGATGCAATGGCTTCCGCTGCATCGTTACTAGACTCCAAGAGGAGTGGATATAAAAGATCTCCTAACTTTATTTTTTCATTTAAACTAAAGTCTCCATTTTGTCCATAAGTATTTAAAACTTTTTGTGTTATGGTGGTGACTTCATCTTGATTCAAATTCTCCTCAGCTATTGTCGCTGTCATTAATTTTGAAACAGAAGCAATAGGGAATCTGTTGTTTGAATTTTTTTCAATAATCATTTTTCCGTTTTCTACATCTCCGACAAAATAAGCTTCGGCTTTTACATTTGGTTTTTTATCTTGGTTTTTAAGGAAATAGAAATTTTGATTTGCTGGATTTTCTTCTGGAGTGCTTTGCACTACCTGTGCTTCTAGGTTTTCTTTATCTGTATTAGTATTTTTAATTTTTTCATAACCGACAGTTTTTGTAATAGTAAAAGCAAAAAATATTCCTATAGTAATAGAAAATATAACCCAGAATACATATTTTATTTTAAGATGAATGTTTTTTATCATAATAAGACATAATCAATAGTCTTTTTTATTTCATCTACACTTTTAACTTTTATTTTTAATTTATCTCCGAGTTTGTATTTCTTTTTATTTTTTTGCCCTACGAGTTCTACTTTTCTTTCATCGAAAACATAATAATCATCATTTAAATCACTGACGCGTATAAGTCCTTCACATTTTGTTTCAATTTCTTCTACATAAATACCCCAATTCGTCACCCCACTGATGATACCGATAAATTCTTCACCAATTCTCTTGCTCATATATTCAACTTGTTTATATTTTATAGAAGCACGCTCAGCATCAGCTGCACGTTTTTCTTGTTCGGAAGATTTAATAGAAATTTTTTCAAATTCTACCCATTTGTTTTGATCTATCTTTTTATTTTTTACATAATCTTCAAGAAGCCTATGCACCATAACGTCAGGATATCGGCGTATTGGGGAAGTAAAGTGTGTGTAATATTCAAATGCTAGTCCGTAGTGTCCTATATTTTTTGTAGAATATATAGCTTTTGCCATAGAGCGTATTACGGATTTTTGTATTGTTTCCTTTTCATTTTTTCCTTCCAATTTTTTCAATATTTCATTTAATTCGTGTGAAGGTATGATGCCATTTTTCAAACTTACTTTATAACCAAGACTTTTTAAAAGTAATGCCAAGTCTGCCATTTTTTCTTTATTTGGTAAGTCGTGTATTCTATAAACGAATACTCCACTTTGTGGAATTTTTAATTTTTTACCTTTTGCATCAGTTGAAATAGTTTCTGCGACTTGTTTGTTTGCAAGAAGCATAAATTCTTCTATTAATTTATTTGAATCACCGCGTTCTTTGAGTATGACTTTTGTGGGTACAGCATTTTCATCTAATACAAATTTTACTTCTTCTTGTTCGAGAGATATTGCTCCATTTGCAAATCTTTCTTTTGTTAATTTTTTTGCTAAATCATTTAAAGTAGAAAGTTCTTTGTGTAGTATTTCATTTTTTTCATGAATTGCTCTTTCTGCAGTAGCGTAAGTAAAACGATATTTAGAATGAATTATTGTTCGTCCAAACCATTTATCTTTTACCTTTGCATTTTTGTCCATTAAAAAAACTGCAGACATACAAAGTCTGTCTTGGTTTGGTACAAGGGAACACAGATCATTTGAAAGAGTTTCAGGAAGCATTGGTATTGTACGGTCGACAAGGTAAACAGAAGTTCCACGATTACGTGCTTCTTTATCTATTTCACTTCCAATTTTTAAATAATGTGACACGTCAGCTATGTGTATACCAATTTCAAAAACATCACCAAAATCTTTGTGATTTATTTCTCTGAATGATATTGCATCGTCAAAATCTTTTGCATCATCTGGGTCTATCGTAAAAGTTAAAATATTTCTGAAATCACGTCTGTCTTTAAAATCTTTTTCTTCAATGCCAGCAGTTTTTATCGCATGTGCTTCGTTTTCTACATTTTCAGGGAATTCTGCTACGAAACCTCGCTCTATTGCTATAGAATACATTTCTGTATTGTTTTCTCCAGGAAGACCCATAACTTTCAAAACTTTCCCGAGAGGGGATTTACTTGAATCTTTCCAAGAAATTATTTCTGCGAAAACCTTTTCACCAATTTTCGCATTGTTTAGATTTTCTGTCGGTATTAAAATGTCAGTATACATTCGAGTGTCATCGGGTTTTAAGAAAAACTTTTCATTTTCTTTTTCCAAAATACCGACGAAGCCATTTTTTGCTCGAGAAATAACTTTAATTACTTTTCCTGTAATTCTCCCTTTTATTTTTTTAGGATTAATACTTATCTCTACTTCATCTCCATGCAATGCAGTATTTAAATCAGTAAAATCTATCTCTATGTCTTCATTTTTATTACGGTTTTTTTTAACCTCGCCTATGGTGACGTATCCTATGCCTTTAGAATTTATAGAAATAGTACCTTGTGCTATTTTCTCCTTTTTATTAGTTTGTATGCCTTTTTTAGAATTCATATAGACAATATAGCATAAATTCATACTTTTTTGGTATAATTAGTCATTAGTAAAAATCTATGGCACATCATATTTATCATACAGAAGGTTTCATATTGGGTGGGTACAATTATGGAGAAGCGAATAAATATTATTCTATTCTCACTAAAGATTTAGGACTCATAAATGCTTCTGCTCAAAGTGTAAGAAAAATATCTTCAAAATTGCGTTTTGTGCTTACTGATTTTGCTTTTGTAAAAGTTGATTTGGTAAAGGGTAAAGAATTTTGGCGTGTTACAAGTGCTTCTAAGACAAATACTTTTGAAAAAATTACCAAGACACACGATGCACTAAAAATGCTTTCAAATGTTAGTAGACTTTTAAAAAGATTAGTGCCAGAACAAGAAAAGAATTTACCATTATTTGAAGATGTAGTCGGAGGTATTTCTGTTTTAGAAAAAAGTATAGAAAAAAAAGAAGATTTAGATAATGCTGAGATGATTTTGGTTTTGCGTATTTTGTATCATCTTGGATATTTTAGTAGTGAAAGTAAACTTGGACATTTAATACTTTCTCCTTGGGAAAGTGAAGTTTTACAAGAAGTGCATTCAAATAAAAATTTTATTTTAAAACAAATCAACGATGCATTGAATGAGACACAGATGTAATGTGTTATAATTAATTTATGAAACCTGAAGAAGAAAAACTTCATCGCCTTGAAGATATGAAAAGTAGACTCTTTAGTAAGAGCTATGAATCATTGAATCGTAAAAGGCTCGGTATTCTTCATAAAAAAGATTATGAAGTAAAAGAAAATTGGGACGAAGAAAGTGTAGAAGAAAATATGACAAAGAAATTTTTTATGAAAACTTCAATGTTCCAGAAATTCTTTATTTTTTCAATAGGGTTTTTCTTGTTGGCTATAGCTTTCGCTCTTTATAGCTTTTTGTTTGGAGGAAATACTGTTTCAAATAATAATATTGAAATCGCAGTACTTGGAAATAGTTTTACTGCTGGTGGAGAAGAATTACCACTTCAGATAGAAATTACAAACAAAAATAATACAGCCCTTGAACTCGCTGACTTAGTACTTGAATACCCAAAAGGATCTTCTACTGATTTAAAACAAGATGTCGAAAGGCTTCGTGATTCACTCGGTACTATTCCTGCAGGAGGAGTGCGTACTGATAATATAAAAGTTACTTTGTTTGGTGAACAGGGTAGTGTGAAGCCAATTAAAATATCTTTAGAATACAGAGTCGAAGGTTCTAATTCTATTTTCGTAAAAGAAAAAGATTATTCTGTAACTGTTTCTTCTGCCCCGATCGATCTTTCTGTAACCGCACCTGTTACGACTAGTCCAAACCAAGATGTTACTTTCAATATAAAAGCAACACTTAATGCTACAAAATCTGCATCAGGACTTTTAATAAAAGCTGATTATCCGATAGGCTTTGCTTTTAAAAGTGCAAACCCAAGTCCTTCTATAAATAATAATGTTTGGGATTTAGGTGATATGTCTCCTGGCGCAGAAAAAACTATTACTATAGTAGGAAATATGACAGGATCTGAAGATGGTGAAGATAAGACTTTTCATTTTTTTGCAGGTGAACAAAGTTCTAGTGACAAAGGTGTTATAGGAGTTATTTTTAATTCTATCGGGCACACTATTTCTGTACAAAAACCATTTATTCAAGCAAGACTTTTGGTAAATGGAGAATATAAATCAGAATACTCAACAGATTCAAAATCAGCTACTGGTGTCCAGATAGAGTGGGCGAATAATTTACCAACAAATGTAAATGATGTAGAAATTCGTGCAAAAATTTCCGGTAATGCTTATGATCGAAAGAAAATTTTTGCTTCAAATGGTTTTTATAGTTCTGCTGAAGATACTATTATCTGGGATAAGAATTCTGATTCTAGTTTTGCAGAAATTACTCCAGGAGAAAGTGGACAAGTTGGATTTTCATTTACACCGCTTTCATTATTCTCTTCCGCTGGACTTGTTGCTGACCCTTATATACAGATAGATATTTCTATTACAGGAAAACAAGCATTAGATAACGACGCTATAGAAACAGTAAAAGATACAGAATCAAAGAAAATAAAAATTGCATCAGATACTTCTTTCTCTAGTAAGGTTTTCTATAATTCAGGACCTATTACAAATTCAGGACCGATACCACCGACAGCAGAGAAAGAAACTACATATACTATTTCTTGGAATCTTTCAAATACCGTAAATAATATTTCTGGTGCAAAGATTGTTGCGACATTACCAAATTATGTAAAATTTGTCGGATCAACTTCATCTATGTCTGAAGATTTGAAATACGATTCATTTAAGAGAGAAGTGACTTGGAATATTGGTACAATACCGAAAGGCACAGGTATTACAGGTGCTTCAAAAGAAGTTTATTTCCAAGTTTCTATAACTCCTTCTTTGTCTCAGCTTGGTTCATCACCGACTTTGGTAAATGAAGCAATTTTGACCGGAGTGGATGATTTTGCTAATGTAGGAGTAAGGGTTACAAAGGCCTCTTTAAATACTATGATCACAGGGGATGCTTCTCCTGCATATGGATCAGATAAAGTTATAGAATAAATATATGGCAAAAGAAAAAGAAAATGAATTAATGGAAAAAGTTGTGAGTCTTTGCAAAAGACGCGGTTTTATATTTCAAGGTTCTGAGATTTATGGTGGACTTGCGGGAACATTTGACTACGGAGATTTGGGTGGGGAATTGCTCCACAATATAAAAAATTCTTGGTGGAAGAAATTTGTTTCTTCTCGTCGTGATATGTACGGTATTCGCGCAGCGATACTTATGAATAGTAAAGTTTGGGAAGCATCAGGTCATGTCGCTGGTTTCGCTGATCCTATGGTTGAATGTAATAAATGTAAAAGAAGATTTCGTGCAGATCAACTCGATCCAAATCTTCAAGAAATTTGCCCAGAATGTAATGGAACACTTGGAACACCAAGGCAATTCAATATGATGTTCAAGACTCAGATCGGTGCTATGGAAGATTCTTCGTCGACTGTGTACCTTCGTCCTGAAACAGCACAAGGAATATTTTCGAATTTCAAGAATACTGTTGATGCATACCACCCAAAGCTTCCTTTCGGTATGGCACAGATAGGTAAAGCATTTCGAAATGAAATAACTCCTCGTGATTTTATTTTCCGTTGTCGAGAATTCGAACAGATGGAAATAGAATATTTTGTGCGCGAAGCTGATTGGCAAAAATATTTTGAATATTTCAAAGATCAAATGAATGAATGGATGGAAGATATTGGTATTGATATGAGCAAAGTTCATGAGCTTGAAGTTGCAAAAGAAGATCTTGCGCATTATTCAAAAAGAACTGTGGATTTTGAATTTGATTATCCTTTCGGTAAGAAAGAACTTTTTGGTTTGGCATATCGTGGTAATTTTGATTTAACAAATCACAAACTCGAATATGTCGACGACCTGCCTGCGCAGACAGGAGAAATAGGGGAGAAAATAATTCCACACGTTATCGAGCCATCATTTGGTGTTGATCGTGCATTTCTCGCTTTATTCTTGTCTGCATATACCGAAGATGATTCAGGAGAAGAGACTCGAGTATTTTTGAAATTCAAGCCAAAAATGGCACCGATACTTGCTTGTGTTTCTCCACTTTTAAAAAATAAACCAGAACTTGTAGAATACGCAGAAATGAAAGTCTTCGCTCCACTTAAATCAGAATTTGGAAGAATTGCATATGATGACAACGGAAATATTGGTAAGCGTTATCGTAAGCAAGATGAAATCGGTACACCTTGGTGTATCGTTGTAGACTTTGATACTCTCACAGACGATAGTGTGACTATTCGCGATCGTGATACTGGAACTCAAGAGAGAGTTAAAGTTTCTGATTTGTCTAAATTTATAAAAGAGAGATTGGATTAATGAAAGCTAAAAAGACAATCTTAAAAAATGGGTTAAGAGTAATTACTGTACCAATGAAAGAGTCACCGACTGTGACAGCTTTGGTATTGGTGGAGACGGGAAGTAAATATGAGACGAAAGAAATAAATGGTTTATCACACTTTTTGGAACATATGTGTTTCAAAGGAACGACAAAAAGACCAACTTCAAAAGATATTTCAACCGAGCTAGATACTATGGGCGCACAATATAATGCATTTACTGGCCAAGAATACACAGGATACTATGCAAAGAGTGATGCAAAACATTTCAAAAAGATTTTTGATGTTGTAAGTGATATTTATTTAAACTCAACTTTTCCTGAAGCAGAAATGCAAAAAGAGAAAGGCGTAATTATCGAAGAGATAAATATGTATGAAGATCAACCAATGCGTCACGTCCAAGATTTGATAATGGAAATAATGTATGGCGACCAACCAGCAGGTTGGAGTATTGCAGGACCGATAGAAAATATCAAAAAAATGAAGCGCGATGATTTTGTGAAATACAAAAAAGAACAATATGTACCAAAAGCAACTATTGTAATCATTGCCGGAGGAGTAAAAGAAAAAGATATGATGAATGAAGTAAAGAAAGCTTTTGGAAATTTAAGTAATGACAAAAAATCTGGAAAGATAAAAACAATTGAAAAGCAAAATACTCCGCAAGTTTTAGTAAAACACAAAGTTACAGACCAAACACATTTTGTACTTGGTTTTCGTGCTTTAAATGTTTTTGATAAAAAAAGTACAATACTTTCTGTGCTTGCAGGTGTGCTCGGGGCTGGGATGAGTTCAAGACTTTTCCATAAACTTCGTGAAGAAATGGGAGTTTGTTATTATGTGCGTGCAAATACCGACCCATATACCGACCACGGAGTATTTCAAATTTCTTCTGGTGTCGACAATAAAAGAGTCAAAGAAGTTATCACAGCTATTTTGAAAGAATGTAAAAAGTTAAAAGATGAGCTAATAGGAGAAAAAGAATTAGCAAAGGTAAAAGAAATGTTTATCTCTGGAATGAAAATGGGTTTGGAGGCAACAGATGACATTGCCAATTTTTATGGAGGTCAGGAAGTAATGGTTGGTAAAATAGAAAGTCCAGAAGAAAAAATAAAGAAAATAAAAGCTGTTACAGCAAAGCAAGTGCGTGATATGGCTCGTTTAGTTTTTCAAGATAATAAAATCAATCTAGCACTTATCGGTCCATTTTCAAAAAAAGAAGATTTCTTGCCTATTTTGAAAGTTTAATACTTTTAGTGCTATAATATTGTTATGTCAGATTTAAATAAACATACGACTGTTTCTATAAGTACTGGTACGATGATTCGTGCAGTTTTGCTTGGTCTTGGAGTTTTTCTTGCATGGTATTTGCGTGATCTAGTTTTGATAGTTATGACATCTATTGTTATTGCTTCATTCGTAGAATCCGCAGTAAGAAGAATGGAAAGGTTTAATATTGGTAGAGTTCTTGGTGTTGTAATTATTTATGTTGCCTCGCTTTCAGTTATAGCAGGAATGTTTTATCTTTTTGCGCCTATACTTATCACAGAAGTTTACAATTTTTCTTCATTTCTCTCTTCATATTTCCCAGATATAAACTTTTTGTCTTATTTCAACAATCAAGCTTTCTCTGGTGCAAAAGATATAGTAAATACTCTTTCAAGTAATTTTTCTATAGAGACACTTCTTTCCACTTCAAAAGCATTCATTGCAAATCTTTCTGGAGGACTTTTCCAAACACTTTCTGCTGCATTCGGCTCATTCTTTAATGTAGGAATGATTATTATAATTTCTTTTTACCTTTCAATCCAAGAAAATGGTATTGAGAGTTTCTTGCGTATTGTTCTTCCTCAGAGACATGAAGAGTATGCTATTGATCTATGGCAGAGAGTTCGTAGGAAGATAGCTCTGTGGGTAAAAGGTCAAATGCTTTTAGGTTTGATTGTTGCAGTTCTTGTTTATCTTGTTTTGTCACTTCTTGGAATACAGTATGCACTTTTACTTGCAATACTTACTGGTTTTATGGAACTTGTTCCTTATGGAATGATAGTAGCAATGGTACCTGCACTTTCTTTTGGTTATCTTTCAGGAGGATTTTCAAATATGCTAATGGTCCTTGGTGCTTATCTTATAATTCATCAATTTGAAGTTTATTTATTTACTCCACTTATTGTAAAAAGAGTTACAGGACTTTCTCCTTTAGTTGTTATTCTCGCAGTCCTTATTGGTTTTGAACTTGGTGGTGTTTGGGGAATAGTTCTTGCTGTACCTGTTGCTGTCGCTATTATGGAATTTACGAATGATATAGAGAAGAAAAAAGTATTTTCTCGAGAAAACAATGAAACAAAATAGTTTTTACATTACTACTACACTTCCGTATGTAAATGCGCCACTTCATATGGGGCATGCGCTTGAATTTGTAAGAGCAGATGTAATTGCTCGATATAAAAAGCTTCAAGGAAATGAAGTGTTTTTTAATACTGGTACAGATGAACATGGACTTAAAATTTTTGAAAAAGCAAAAGAAAACAATCTAACTCCTCAAGAATTCGTGAATAATGGTTTTGAAAATTTCAAAAAACAACTAGCTATGTTTGGTATTTCAGAAGATATTCATTTTGTTCGTACTACAGACGAACATCATATAAAATCCGCACAAGAATTTTGGAGAAAAGTTTCCAATAATGGATATATTTACAAAAAGAATTATGAGTCAAAATATTGTGTTGGTTGTGAAAGTGAGAAGACAGATTCAGAACTCATAGATGGATTTTGTCCTGATCATTTAGGGAAAGATTTGGTGATAATTAGTGAAGAAAATTATTTTTTCAAATACAGTGCATTTACAGAAAAATTATTAAAATTTTATGAAGAAAATCCAAATTTTGTTGTACCTGATTTTCGTTACAATGAAATAAAAGCTTTTGTGAGTAGGGGGCTTCAAGACTTTTCTATTTCTCGTTTGAAAGAAAAAATGCCTTGGGGAATACCAGTACCAAATGATGAAAATCATGTTATGTATGTTTGGTTTGATGCACTTACGAATTATATTTCTACTTTAGGTTGGCCTGAAGATACAGAAAAATTCGAAAAGTTTTGGAAAAATGGAAACCCTACACAATATTGCGGTAAAGATAATCTGCGTTTTCAGTCTGCAATGTGGCAGGCGATGCTCATGGCTGCTGATTTACCAAACTCACATCAGATAATAATAAATGGTTTTATTACAGCAGATGGTGGAGTAAAAATGTCTAAAACATTGGGAAATGTTATTGATCCAAAAGATATAGTAGCAGAATATGGCACTGATGCATTGAGATTTTTCCTCTTGTCCGAAGTTTCTTCTTTTGAAGATTCTCCTTTTACCATGGAGCGATTCAAGGAATCCTACAATGCGAAACTTGCAAATGGATTGGGTAATCTCACAAGCCGTATTATGAAAATGGCAGAGACAAATCTGGAGATAAGTACTGAAATCCCACCTATGGGACTTTCTGAAGACTGGATGCCAGCCATAACTGCGATGGAGAATTTCAATATTGGTGAAGCGATGAGTATCGTTTTCAAACACGTGACTGAACTTGATGAAATCATACAAAACAAACAACCATTCAAACTTATAAAAACAAACAGAGAAGAAGCGATAGAGATCATCAAAGATTTAGTTATAAAACTTCATAACATCGGGGTTATGCTCGCTCCAGTAATGCCTGAGACTAGTGCAAAAATTGTCGCTATTGCAAAAAGCAGTAAGATGCCAGAACAACCACTATTTTTAAGAAAAGATTAAAATGCTTAAATACATAGATATTCACTCTCATTTAAATTTATCACCGCTTGATGAAGATCGAGATGGTGTAGTTATGCGTATGGTGGAGGCTGGAGTAGGTACTATCACTATTGGAGTGGATTATGAGACTTCACAAAAAGCAATAGAAATAGCAGAAAAATATGATTTTATTTGGGCGGGAATTGGTCTTCATCCAACAGACAATACACAAGAAGAATTTGATATAGAAAAATATAAAATATTAGCAGAAAATAAAAAAGTTGTTTGTATTGGTGAATGCGGTCTTGATTATTTTCGTGATCAAAAAGAAGAAACAAAAATAAAACAAAAAGAAATTTTCAAAAAACATATTGAACTTTCAATTGAAATAGGGAAGCCACTTATGATACACGCTCGCCCAAGCAAAGGCTCAATGGATGCATATGAGGATACACTTAATATTCTTGAGGAATATAAAAAAATAAATGAAAAATTAATAGGCAACTTTCATTTCTTTGTTGGTGATATAAATATTGCAAAAAGAGCATTGGAAATAGGTTTTACTATGTCTTTCGATGGGCCTGTCACTTTTTCAAATGATTATGATGAAGTTATAAAATTTCTCCCACTTGCGTCTATTATGTCTGAGACAGATGCACCCTTTGCAGCCCCTGTACCTTATAGAGGAAAGATAAATGAACCTTCTTATGTTGTAGAAATTGTTAAAAAAATTTCAGAAATAAAAAATATACCAGAAAACGAAGTCACAGAAGCTTTAATGAGTAATGCTCAAAGAGTCTTTAATCTCTAAAAAATGTAATGAAATAAGGGGTTTACTTTTGAAAAGCTTTCTGCTATTATGGGGGAATGGAAATAAAAGAAGAAAAAACCCTTAATAATTCATCTGATGCCCGTGTTTACGAGGTTTCTTACCTTTTAAGCTCAGATATTAATGAAAATGACGTACCAGCAGAATACGGCAATTTAAAAGAACTTATCTCAAGTCTCGGTGGTGAATTTATTTCAGACGAAATGCCAAAAAACATAGAACTTGCTTACACTATCAGTAAAGTTATCAAAAACATCCGTCACAAATTTGATAATGCATATTTCGGTTGGTTCAAATTTATTATGGATGCCGACAAAGTTTTGGAACTTAAAAAGAAACTTGATCTTGATGCTAAAATAGTTAGACACCTCATAATAAAGACTGTTCGTGAAAATACTATCTATTCAAAGAAATTTGTAAAAAGTACTTTTGTTGCAAAAAGAGGTTCTGACACAACAGGAGAAAATGAAACACCTGTGGAAATAAACAAAGAAGAGATCGATAAAGAAATCGATGCTATGGTTGAAGCTTAATAATAATTATATAAAAATATGTATTTAAACAAAGCAATCGTCATAGGAAACCTCACTCGTGATCCAGAATTAAAATCTCTACCATCTGGTATAAAAGTTTGTAGTTTCTCTGTAGCTACTAATCGTGTCTGGAAAGACAAGAATGGTGCAAGACAAGAATCAGCTGATTATCACAATATTGTTGTATTCGGAAGGCAAGCAGAAACAGTTGCTCAATACATGAAAAAAGGAAGTTCAATTTTAGTAGAAGGCAGAATGCAGACAAGATCTTGGGATGATAAAGGAACTGGAGAAAAGAAATATCGTACTGAAATCATTGCTGATCGTACACAATTTGGTTCTAAAGGTACACCAAGCAATAATGCTCCAGCTACAAGTACTCCTTCATCTGAAGCTCCAAAAGAAGACGATATGGGCGGTATAGAATACCCAGAAGAAGATATAAATCCAGAAGACATTCCATTTTAATTAATAAATTATAAAAATAAACAAACATATGAGACAAGATTACTTTTCATCAAATAACATAAAGCACATAGACTACAAAGATACTGACATCTTGAAGCGTTTTCTTAATCCAAACGGAAAGATAATGAATCACAAAAGAACTGGCGTGACTTCAAAGAATCAACGTGATCTAGCTACTGCTATAAAGCGTGCTCGTTTTATGGCCTTACTTCCTTTCGTAGCTAAATAAAAAATGAAAGAAAATTCTTTTTTTGAAAATAGTAGAGATACTCTTAAATCAAAAATAGAAGATTCTATAAATCAATTCATAGCTTTTCCTCTCTTTAGGGATATTGTTGAAATAAAGAGACTCATAGCAGAAACAGAATTTAAAAGTCTCGAAGAGTATACTGGTAAAACCAGAGAAGAGTTAGAAACATTTAAAATAGGTGTCTGTGATGCTTATGATGGTATTATACCTAAATTACAAGATCCTGATCTTACGCTAGAAAAATTAGATGATTTAAAAAAAGAAATGATGGCAATAATAAGATAAAAAAAATCCACAATTAAATTGTGGATTTTTTTTATTGTTATTTTTATGCTCTTTCTACGTAATCTCCAGTTTCTGTGTTTATTATTACTGTATCTCCTTCATTTATAAACATAGGAGCTGTGATAGATGATCCATTCTCAAGGACGATAAATTTATTACCGCCTTTTGAAGTATCTCCACGTACTGCGGGAGGAGCTTCTTTGACCTTGAATTGCATTTTGATAGGGAGTTTAAGACCGATTGTTTCTTCTTCACCGTCATTATCCCAGACCAAAGCTGTAACATTTTCATTTTCTTTTAAGAATTTTCCAGTATTTGCATCGAGGAGTTTTTCATCAAGTTTGAAACGATTTGCTTTGTTTCCATTTTCACAAAACCAAAACTCTCCCTTGTTCTTGTACAAGAAAGTAACTTCTCTTTTTTCTATATCTGCTTCATCTGCTTTGTCAGAAACGTGGAATGTAGCAGGGAAGACTTTACCAGAAATCAAACTACGTAGTTTAACTTGGTTTTGAGGTTTTCTTTGTTGTGTACGAGCTACATGAGATTCTACGACTTCGCAGGGTTCATCGCCATGTAAAATTATCTTTTTCTCTCTTATTTCACTGTATTCTAGTGTTGCCATATGTATATATTCTTTAAATTTATAAAATATTACCTAAAATATAGCAAAATAAGCCCAAAATGTCTATTTCTTTAGTACTATTGACTTTTATGTATTATATGTGCTATAATAGATTCAGAAAATTATTTGTCATATTAAACCAATTTAAAACCAAAAACTATGAATATTTTACTAGTTGTACCAGCACACTTTACTGAAATTTTTATTCTAACATTTTGCTTTATTGCATGCGTGTTATTTTTTCAAAGTCTCATCCTTCAAAAAGGTGTTTCACTTTCTCATGATTTTGCCTATCGCTTAAGAAAAGATTCTGATCCTTGTTTTAATATCGTTTTTGTTCCAAATGGAAATAAAACATATTATAAATCAGAAATTCCACGGTTAGGAAATCAATTATTTTTTATTCCTAAAAAAACTCAAGAATTTCCTTTTAGGAAAGATGAAATAGTAAATGGAGTAAAATTTAATGGAAAAATCTCAATCATTCCCGGAAGTAATTCTGCTTACACTAACTATTTTGAAAGGATTAGTAATGATGAAACAAAGAAAACAGAGCTTAGCTTTTGGGATATGAGACATATCATATCTCTAGTATTAGAAAGGCCTAACACTAGAACATGTAAAGCTGTTTTCTTTATGTACTTAAAAGCTGAATTATGTAATGTTACTTGTTTTGATTGGGAAGATTTTGATATTAAAGAGTTGAGTTTTGAACTTAATTAAATGTAGAGCGTTACACAAATGTGTGACGCTTTTTTTATTCTCCAGAACTAGCTATTTGAATTTCATCGAAGCGGTTTTTTATTTCTTTCTCTATGTCTTTTGTAGTTTTAGGATTTTCTTTAAGCCAAGTACGAGTAGCATCATAACCACGTCCCATTGCTACTTTGCCGTCTTTGCTCTTATAAGAATAAGAAGAACCAGATTTTTCTATAATACCGAGTTTCTCACCAAGAGCCATCATCTCACCTTCGTGTGAAATACCTTCACCGTAAATAATATCGAATTCTGTTTGCTTGAATGGAGCAGCGACTTTGTTTTTAACAATTTTTACACGTGTTCTTCCACCGACTACTTCTTCGCCTTTCTTTATTTGAGCAATTCTACGGATATCAAAACGAACAGAAGTGTAAAATTTCAAAGCTTTTCCTCCTGGAGTTGTTTCTGGATTACCAAACATTACACCTATCTGCATACGAATTTGATTGATAAATATAACAACAGTCTTTGATTTTGAGACTATTGCAGTAAGCTTACGAAGAGCATGAGACATAAGACGAGCCTGTCTTCCTACATGAGCTTGGCCCATGTCACCTTCGATCTCATCTTTTGGAGTAAGAGCTGCTACAGAATCTACAACTACTACATCTATCTTTCCAGAACGTACGAGTGATTCACAGATTTCAAGTCCTTGTTCTCCTGTATCTGGTTGAGAGATAAAAAGATCATCAGTATTAACGCCAAGGTTCTTTGCATAAACAGGGTCCATAGCATGTTCAGCATCAATGTAAGCACAAACACCACCTTTCTTTTGAGCTTCTGCTACGATATGTAAAGCAAGTGTTGTTTTACCAGAAGATTCTGGTCCAAAGATTTCTATTATTCTTCCGCGAGGAACTCCACCGATACCTAGAGCCATATCAAGGCCAAGTGAACCAGTAGGGATGACATCAATATCAACTTTTGGTTTTTCACCAAGTTTCATTATTGCACCTTCACCGAATTTTGTTTGAATAGACTTGATTGTGTCATTCAATGCTCTGTTGTCCATCGTCTCACTATTTCCTGCTTTTTTTGCTTTTTTAATCATATTTTTTATAAAATTAACTTATAATTTTTCTCATCTGTATTCCCAAATTTATCTTTCGCGTTAATTTTAACTACATTGTATCCCGGTAATACGACTATTGTTTCATTCCAATTACCATTTTGATCGATTGATATTTCTCTACCATTTAAAGTGAGAAGTATTGCATTCTTTGCATTTCCACTCACATTGATTATATTGTTTTCTACTTTTTTACCATCTACAAGATTTACATCTTTGATGTGAACACCGAAAACTAAATCTTTTGATCTAAAAAATGCATATAAAATAATAAATAAAAATAATACTGTTATTGAAGAAATTTTTATTATTTTTTTATAATCTTTATTCATGTTTTGTATTTATATTATATTATTACCATTTTCATCACGGTTTACTTTTTCTAATACTTCTCTTGGTTTTGATCCACTTCCTGGTCCTACTACTCCGCGTTCTTCAAGCATATCTATAAGTCTTGCTGCACGAGCATAACCGAGCCCAAGCTTTCTTTGTAAATATGAAGTACTAGCTTTTCCTGCTTCTATTATAACACTTCTAGCTTCTTCGTACATTTCATCTTCTTCTCCAGATTCTTCGTCTAAATTGCTTTCAAATATACTTTTATCTCTTGAAATACTTTCACCAGAAAGGGAAATTTCAGCTGTTACTTCATCTGCATAACTATCTGCTAGATATTTTACCACTTTCTTTACTTCTCCTTCAGAAATAAAAGCACTTTGTAAGCGTTCTGGTTGAGCTTCTCCAGAGGAATAAAGCATATCTCCAGCGCCTAGAAGCTTTTCTGCACCTGTTGCATCGAGAATTGTACGAGAATCTATACCTGAAGATACTTTAAGTGCGACACGAGCAGGGATGTTGGCTTTGATAAGTCCTGTGATGACGTTTACTTCAGGGCGTTGTGTAGAAAGAATAATATGAATTCCAACAGCACGAGACATTTGAGCAAGACGGACAATAGCAGATTCGAGTTCACGAGGATAAGCTGTCATAATATCTGCAAGTTCGTCTATGATAATGACTATGTAAGGCATTCTCTCATTTTCTTTTTCTATTTTTTCTCCTTGTTCGTTTTTAATCATTCTTGTCTTACCAGCAAAACTTTCATGATAAGAGCCTATATCTCGAACTGACATTTCTTGTAAGATGTCATATCTACGATCCATTTCTTTCGCTGCCCATTTAAGAGCAAGGATAGATTTCTTTGCATCAGTAATAACAGGAGTGAGTAAGTGAGGTATTTTGTTATAAAGTGTTAGCTCGACACGTTTTGGGTCAACCATTATGAATTTCAAATCATCTGGTCCATTTCTATATAATAGTGATGTTATGACAGAGTGTATCGTAACTGACTTTCCAGATCCTGTAGTACCAGCGATAAGAGCGTGAGGCATTTTTGCGAGGTTTGCAAAAGTAGCTTTACCAGATATTCCACGACCAAGTGCGACAGTGAGAGGTTTCGCAGAGTTTTGGAATTTCTCATCTTTAAGGAGTGTTGCAAGGCCGACGGTTGATTTTACTTTGTTTGGTATTTCAATACCTACGAGTGATTTACCAGGGATAGGTGCTTCGATACGTATAGGGTGAGCTGCGAGAGCGAGAGCCAAGTCGCTTTGAAGTCCTACTATACGAGAAAGTTTTACACCTTCGGCTGGTTTTAATGCATAACGTGTGACTGTCGGTCCGACTGTTATTTCGTCCATTTCAACTTCAATACCGAAGTTTTGAAGTGTACGTTTTATAATATTTGCGTTAGCTTTTATGTCACCTGTATTTGGCTTCCCTTTGTCTTCTTCAAGCAAAGAAAGTGGTGGGGGAACGTATGCATGAGATACATATTTTCCTGCTGGATTTGGAGTTAATTCTTCCTCATCTTTTTTCTCTTTTATTTTCTCTTTTTTGATTTCTTTTTGAGGTTTTTCTTCCGGTATTTCTTCGTCTTCTTCAGTGTCTTTTTCTGTACCAATTTCTTCATCAATTTCTTCGTCATTATCTATAGCCAGTTCGGAAGTTTTTTTCTTGAAAATTGTAAATAATTTTTCTATATATGGAAGCAATGTTGGACGTGCATCAAACATCATAAGTATAGAGATGATAAGTAATGCTCCGAGGAAAATAATACTTGCATAAATATCAAAAAGTCCGATGAGCGGAGATGCTGTAAATTTTCCAATAATTCCTCCTGCGTGATTCTTTGAAGCTATGTCGAAAAGCCCAAGACCTGATATTAAAAATAAAATTGCGCTAAGTGTTCTTCCTGTTCCAATATCTGGTTTCTCAGATTTCACAAAAGAGTATCCGAGCATTATCAAAAGTATCGGCAACAATGCATAACCAACACCAAGCAAGTAAGAGAAGATTTTGTAGAAAAACTTACCAGCAATACCTGCGATTCCAAATGAAGATAAAATTAAGAACAATGCTAAAACAAAAAAAACAACAGCCCATATACCGTGTTTTGTTTCAGTTTTTAATTTACCAAAAGATTCTATTTTTTCTGTAGAATTTTTTTGTTTTTTATTTTCTTTTTTTGCCATATATAAATATATTTTAGCATATATTAAATTAATTTTGTTGCTTATTATTTTTTTAATACAACGGATATTTTTCTGTTGAAAAATTCTTCGTGATCACGCCAGTTTCGCTCGCAAGGCATTAAAAAAACAATAAACACAACCTTGCTTTTTGCTGTCCGTTATATATAATGGACACTATGTTTGGAGAAAATAAAAACATAAAAGACTCCTCAAATTCTAGTGATACAAGTTACTCAATTTCTTCTCAAAAAATGAGCATTTTAAATGTTTTAAAGGACACTAAAATTTCTTATACAAAAACAAATAAGCTTGTAACAGCAATGTATATGGTTACGGACATAATGGATAAAAGTGAACCAATAAGAAATAAATTAAGGACATTAGGCGTAGAAATATTATCGGACATTGATATAGAAAATAGATTTTTAATTATCAATAAAGTCGACTCTATACTCTCTCTTCTAGATATGTCTTTAACCTTAAATATGATTTCTGGAATGAATAAAAATATCCTTACTCGTGAGTTTTTAAATTTAAAGAATTCATTACTTATACCAAAACAAAATGCTTTTTCTTTAGGAGATTTCTTAATAGAAGAAGATCAATTAATAGGAGATGAAACAAAAGAGACCGATACTAAAAATAGTAACTTATTTTATAAAGGACATCATAAAGGACATATAAAAAGCACTAACATAGGAATACAAAAAGGCAGTACTTTAATGAAAGCCATATCGGACAAAACTTCCAACGTTCAACACTCAGAAGGTTTCGATATGATTAAGAAAGAGAGAAGATTTGAAATAGTTAAAATAATAAAAAACATTAAAGATACAAATCCAAAAGCTGGAGGTGCTACTATAAAGGACATAAAAGAAGGTAAGAGTCCTATTCTAAAATCTTGTAGTGAGAAGACTCTTCAAAGAGAGTTAATCTCAATGGTTAAAGACCATGTCCTTAATAAAATTGGCGAGAAGAGATGGTCCAAATACTCTCTTAAATAGGTCTAATTATTTTTGTTAAAAAGCCGTTTAATTTTACCTATATCTGCACTGTTGCATTAGCCATAGATATTGATAGGGTAGGGGAGCCATATTGTTGCTTTTTATACAAAAATTTGCTATTATATATGAGTGGATTTTGAGGCCTAAAACCTTAGTTATCCACATATAATTTTGCTCTCTTGTAGAGTAAGGATTATAATAATCTTGTTAATGCAGTTCACGCATTTTATATGTCTTAACTGTGTTAACAATCTGTATTTGTTTTTGTTTGAAATTTTGTCGAAAGAATTTCACACAGAAACAAGGAAAGATCATTGAAAATTAAATAGTAATTTTTACAGAATTTAATAAATCCTGTAAGAAAAATGTTTAGTTTTCTCCACCTTAAAAAGTGGATCTATCGCAAGATAGAAATGTTTTCGTTTACATCTGTCCACTATATTAATGTCTTCGTTAAAAAGCTGACAAAAAGTATAGTGATAGAAAAATTGTGCAGTTCTTAGTTTTGTCGAAACTAATTAATGATTGCACGAACCTGTTTAGTAATTTTTATAAATTAAAAATAAAAAATTACTTAGCAGAAATTAAAAATAACTTTATGAGTAAATTATTAAAATCAAAAATCCTTCTTGGAGTTATGGTTTTTGCAGTTATGTTCGTAGGTGTTGCAGCTATCAAGCCAGCAGCAGCTTCAGCTGATTGTTCAATCACTATGAGTCTTAGTATGGGTATGAGAAACAGTGAAGTTACATGTTTGCAAAATACACTCGGTGTATCTCCTGCAACAGGATACTTCGGTTCTAAAACTAAAGCAGCTGTAGTAGCATGGCAAGCTGCAAACGGATTACCTTCAACAGGTCTATTCGGTTCAATGTCACGTGCTAAATTAGCAGGTGGTTCAACAGTAGCTACAACTTCAGGTTGTGCTGCAGGTGCTATGTTTAACTCACAAACAGGTGCTCCATGTTCAACTTCAACTTCAACAGTTGCTGGTTGTGCTGCAGGTGCAATGTTTAGTTCTACAACAGGCGCTTCTTGTTCAGGTACAACAGGACCATTAGTTGGTGTTTCAGGAACTATTGAAGATATCAACACACTTTCACAATATTCAAGTGAAGAAGTTGGTGCTGGTCAAAAAGATGTTAAGGTCCTCGGTTTCGATGTAGTAGCTTCAAAGGATGGTGATATAAGTATCACTTCAATGAAACTAGTATTTGACGCAACAGGAAATGGTGGTTCTGATTCAGATCGTTTACAAGACTATGTTTCTTCAGTATCTGTATGGCAGGGCTCTACAAAGCTAGCTACAGTAGCTGCAACTGACTTCAATAAAGACAGTACTGGTATTTACAACAAAACAGTTTCTTTTGCAAGTAATGCAGTAGTTAGAGCAGATAAAACTGAAAAGTTTTATGTTTCTGTAGATGCTATAGCAAATCTTGATTCAGGAGATATTGATTCAGATTCATGGACAGTTGCTCTTGAGAGTCTACGTTACGTAGATGGATCAGGTGTAACTACAACAGAAGTAACAGAAATTCCTACTGATATGGATTATGACAGTGCAGGTGACGGTATAGCGATTTCATTCGTTACATTTTCTTCAGCATCTGACACAGAGCTTAAACTCTCTACAAACAATACTCCAACAGCGCAAGTTATAAAAATAAGTGATACAAATGATACTGATAATGTTGTTCTCTTGAAAGGTAAGATGAAATTAGAAGGTACATCAAACGTATGGTTTGATGAGCTTCCAGTTACTCTTGTTTCAACAGGAGACAGTATTGATGCTTTAGCGAAATCAGTAACACTAAAGATTGGTTCTAGTGAATTTACAGAATCTCTTGGTGCAAACTGTGTTTCTACTTGTGCATCAAACACAACATCAGTTGTAACATTTGATAATCTTGATATGAACATATCTGCTGGTTCAACAGTAGAATTTACAGTTATGGCTGATCTTAACGATATCGAAGAGACAGCTGTAACAGCAACAGACTTTGACGAAGGTGATACTTTAGCAGCTTCTGTTACTACTACAAATCGTGCAGCTATCGTAGTTGAAAATGCAGAAGGTGATGCTCTTACAGATGGAACAGAAATTACTGGTTCAGTAACAGGTGAAGCTCAGCAATTTTACTCAACAGCAGTAAACGTTGTTATGGGTACAGCAAAAATTACTCCTACTGCAAACACAACAACAGGTGATGTAACTTCAGTGTATTATGAAATACCACTTACAGTTACAGCATTTGGTGATACATTGTACTTAGGTCAAACAGCTCAGAACGCGGCTACAGCAACTGCATCTAATGCATTTGCATTCGTATTCCAAAATTCTGGTGCTCCAACAACAACAGATACATCAGTAACAGTTTCAGGTATTACACTTGAAACAACAAATGCTACTATCGAATCAAACGGTTACCGTCTTGATGAGGGTGAGACAAGAAACTTTGTACTTAAAGCTACTCTAACAGCTGCTACAAACAATACTTCTTACCGTATCCAAGTTAAGCAAGCAAGAACATTTACAGAAGCAGGTCTTGTAACAGGTACATCTAGAGCTTTGTCTCCAGACGTAAGTTACAGAACAGGTTTCCAACTTCTTAATAACTAATAAATTAGTTTAAAGAAGGGTAATCATTCTTACAAAAACCACCCATTTGGGTGGTTTTTGTTTTTTTGGTATACTTTGTGTATGTTTAGTCTAAAAGATAGAATACTCAAATACAGCTCTTTGTGGCTTTTTTTACTATTACCTTTTGTTTACTTTACTGGTAACTTATATCCACATGTATCTTCAAAGATGTTTTTTATATACGGTGCTGTAGAGATTTTATTTTTTACGTGGGTGTATTCTGTGTTTATTGATCATTCTTATAGAATAAATAAGAAAAATCTTTTATTTTTTATACCAGCAATACTGTTTGTATTATGGATGACCATCTCTTCAATATATGCATTAAATCCAAACCTCTCATTCTTCTCTAGTTTTGCTCGAGGTACTGGATTGTTGATGCTTTATCATTGCCTCGCTTTTTCTTTTGTGGCCACATCACTATTCCAAAAATATGGTTTGAGTTATGTCTACTCAATTTTAAAATACTTTATAATAGGAGCAGTTATAGGAGCTATAAGTATATGGCTTGCACCTAGTGGTTTCGGCTTGAAGGTTAATTTACTTATTAAAGGAGGAGAGGGTGGACTAATAGGGAATTCGTCATTAGCTTCTATTTATATGTTTTTCGCTATGGCTTTCTCTCTTTTTCTAATATCTAGCAAGAGCGTAAGTCATTATTTAAAGAAAAGGTTGTGGCTTTCTGTAGGGATTATACTTTTCTCTCCATTATTTATAAATATTACAGGGTTTCTGCGGGGGTATGATTTAATAGGGGTTGCTCGTGCTGGTTTCGTAGCATTATTCGTATCAACTTTTGCTTTTTTTATATTTTACCTTTTTCTATCTAGTAAAAAGTCTACCAAGATCATCGGTGGTGTATTGATTTTTGTAAGTCTCCTACTTTTTTTGTTGGTGTGGAATAATTTCTTAACCCCAGGAACAATGTTGCATGAGAAGTTTAAAGAAAGTGCTACAGGAACCCGGTTTATTTTTTGGGATACAGCACAGAGGGCGATGAACGATAGTCCTGTATTGGGCTACGGACCCGAGAATTATCCAATAGTTTTCCAGAAGTATTTCAATCCAGATATTTTGCAAAAAGAAAATAGTGTAGAGGGTTGGGCTGATAGAGCTCATAATATATATTATGACTTGGGTGTATCTGGTGGTTATCCAGTAATATTCTTGTATGTATTATTTCTGGCTACCATTTTCTATGGTATTTATATATCTTTCAAAAACAATAAGATAAACAGAACACAAGCTTCAATACTCGCAAGTTTGCTTGTGGGATATATATTTCAAAATCTTTTTGCTTTTGAATCTAATTTATCAATGCTAGCTATGTTTTTACTTTGTTCTATTGTTTTTTATTTGGCAAATCATAGCAATAATTATTTAGACAAAGACAAAAATATCAGTGGGAATCATATGTTTGCATTGTTCATATTCATTATATTTTTATCTTGTTTTATTTTCTTTGTATATAGACCAATGTATAAGTCGATACTATACCAAAAGATTTTCTCTGCTTCACTTCGGTCTAGTATTCCACCTTACAATAAATTATTAACTGGTTCATCTATTGGCTCAGATTGGGATGCGAGTGATTCTGCTTTCAAGGTGTATCAATATTATGCATCAAACATTGTTACTATTAAAAATAGTAAAGAACTTCCTCAATTGGTAAAGAATTTAGATGCCCTAATAAGTTACCTTTATAAAGTAGAAGATAAAAATAAAACTGATTTTAGACTCTATTTAAGTATTGTGTATTTAGAAAATACCATGACTTATTTAACTAGTAGACCTATAACACCTGAACTAAAAGTAAAACTCCATGATTTACTGGAAAAAGCCCAAGATATAAATCCAAATGGACCTAATGTGTACTGGACTAGGGCTCAGTTATTGGTCTGGGAAGGTGATTTAGATGGAGCTATTATGGCATACAAAGATGGAATAAGAGTCGCACCTAGATTACCGGCTTCTTATAAAGTGTTACTTGATCTTGCGAAAATAAAAGGAGATCAAAAGTTGTTTAATGAATTAATAATTGAAGCACAGAAAAATGTGCCAGGTTTTACATATAAATAATCATGGAAAAAATAATTGTCACAGGTGGAGCAGGGTTTATAGGTTCACATATTGTAGATGCTTTAATTGAACTTAATTATGAAGTTCATGTTATTGATGATTTATCAGCTGGAAAAAAAGAAAATATTAATCCTCAAGCAATTTTTCATAATGTAGATATTAGAGATAAAGAAAAACTAGTAGAAATATTTAAAGATGTAAAATATGTTTTTCATGAAGCTGCAATGCCACAAGTTCAGTATTCAATAGAGAATCCAATAGAAACTCATGATATTAATGTTACAGGATTGATCAATGTTCTTGAAGCTTCACGTTTAAATGGCATACGAAGAGTTATTTTTGCAGCATCAAGTGCTGCGTATGGTAACCAAGAAACATTGCCTCTTGTAGAGACAATGAAACCAATGCCACTTTCTCCGTACGGTGCTCATAAATATATTGGTGAGGTTTATTGTAAGTTGTGGGCAGATTTATATGGACTTGAAACAGTTTCACTTCGTTATTTCAATGTGTATGGCCCAAGACAGAGTATTGATGGTGCGTATCCTTGTGTTGTTGCGAAATTTGTTGATTTATATAAACAAGGAAAACTTCTAACAATAACTGGTGACGGAAATCAAACACGTAGTTTTGTAAATGTTCTTGATGTTGCTAATGCAAATGTTGTGGCGATGACATCAGAAAAAGTAGGGCAGGGGGAAGTGATAAATATTGGTACTAATGAAATGTATTCTATAAATAAAATTGCAGAAGTTATTGGTGGTGAAGTTGTTTATATTGAAAAAAGAGTTGAGCCGTATGCTACAGAGGCAAGTATTGTAAAAGCAAAAGAACTTCTTGATTGGTCACCAAAAATTACTTTAGAAGAAGGTATTTTAGAATTAAAAAAATAAAACTATGATTATTGTCAGGCTACAAGGTGGAATGGGTAATCAAATGTTTCAATATGCATTGGGACGAGCTTTGTCGATAAAAAATAAGACAGAGTTAAAACTCGATACTTCTTTTTTTGATTTAAATTTAATTGGTGTAACAAAAAGAATTTATGGTTTGGATGTTTTTAATATAAAAGCAGATTTAGCTAAAAAATCAGATATACCAATTACGTATCGTAATAGTCTATTCAATTATTTTTTTTCTAGATTTATGAAAAATAAAGGAAAAGAGAATTCTTTTAATTTTGATTCAAAAATTTTTGATTTAGGAAAAGATGTATATTTAGATGGCTATTTTCAATCACCAAAATATTTTGCAGGATATGAAGACATAATCATAAAAGATTTTTCACTTAAAAATCCTCTTCCTCAAAACATACAAGAAATAGCGAAAGATATTTCAAACATGGAGTCACTTTGTTTGCATGTACGCAGAGGGGATTTTGTCGGCAATAAACATCATGAAGTCGTGGGTAATGATTATTATAAAAATGGAATTGATTATGTTTCTAAAAATAAAAAAATAGATAAAATATACATTTTTTCTGATGACATAAAGTGGTGTGAGGATAATTTAAAATTTGATTTCCCTATTGTATTTGTAGGGGATGAATATTTAGGAATGAAAGATACGGGGCATTTATTTTTAATGAGTCAGTGCAAAAATTTTGTTATTTCAAACAGTTCTTTCTCTTGGTGGGCAGTTTGGCTTTCTAATAATAAAGATAAAATAGTCGTTGCACCCAAAAATTGGTTTCCAGATACATCAATAGACACCAGCGATTTAATACCTAATGAATGGATAAGACTATAAAAATATGGACAAATTAGTATCAATTATATTACCGACATATAATGGCTCAGAGCGTATAGAAATGGCCATACAGAGCGTTTTAGTCCAGAAATATAGTAATTGGGAGCTTTTGGTTGTGGATGATGGATCACAAGATAATACGGCTTTAATTGTTGATAATTTTGTGAAAAAAGACAGTAGAATCAGATATATCAAAAATGAAGTAAATCTTGGAATTCAAAAGACACTTAATAAAGGGCTCGCTGAAGTAAAAGGGGAATATATTGCTCGCATTGATGATGATGATATTTGGATAGACAAAGAAAAATTAAGGAAACAGGTAGAATTTTTAGAAAAAAATAAAGATCATGTTTTGCTAGGTACAGGTTTTATTGCAATAGATGAGAAGGATAAAGAAATATTTAGACGTCTCAACCCAGAATCTGATGAAGAGATAAGAGAGAATATTTTAAATAAAACCTCTTTTCTGCATTCAAGCGTTATGTTTCGAAAAGAATCTACACCGAAATTCGGTGGATATAGTGAAGATTTGCAGGTGTTCCATATAGAGGATTATGATTTATGGCTCAAATTAGGAACTATTGGAAAATTTGCTAATCTGCCTATCTATGGTGTAAGATTTACTTTAAGGAATGAGAGCATTAGTTCTAAAAATAAAATATTACAATTCCGAAGATCATTACAACTTATCAAAAAATTCAAAGATCAATACCCAAATTACTTTAAAGCTTTCGTGTGTATATCTATACGACTTTTAGCATACAGGATCCTTACGATGAAGTATTTGAGACCTTTTTTCTATAAATTATACAAGTTGTATAAAAATAGTTGATTATCTTCCTTTGTGTCGTAAAAGACCGATGATTATGCCGATTTCTTTTGGATGAAGGAGTGCAGCAATGGATCGTCTGATGAGGAAAAGTGGTATATAGAACAAAAAAGACCCTAATGTTCTTCTAAATATTTTTTTATATTTATCTTTAGGTAAGACCTCTTTCAATATGATAAAAAAATCATTTTTCGGAAATCTCGATAGTACTCCATAGACAATTTTATCTGACCAAAATAAGGGAATAGGGTAGCGCGTTTCGATATAGGAAATCCATTTTTTATAAAAATTAAGTTCGCCCTTAAATGACTGCGTACGATCTGATGTCATATTGTGTTCATTTTTACGGATGTGTACTAATATATTTTCCGCAAAATCAATCTCAAACTTTTCTGCAATTCTCAGCCACATATCCCAATCTTCTCCAAACTTCAACTTTTCGTCAAAAAGACCTATAGTATCAAAAATTTTTCTTTTAATAAGCACCCCACTTCCACTTGAGGTGATTTTGTTTCTTTCAAGTAATTCTTTAAAGACCATGCCTCTCATTCTTTTTTTATTAATAGGGGCTTTATAGTTTGTGTACTGGATGATTCCATCAGAATTTATTACATTGTAATTACAATATACTAATGCTAAGTTTTTAAACTTTGTTGTTTCGTACACACACATCTGTTCTTCTAATTTATTATTTAGCCAGATATCATCCGCATCTAGAAATGCAATAAAATCAGCATCACTTTCTTTGATACCAGCATTTCGAGCAGAGCTTAATCCACCATTCTCTTTTGTAACTATTTTTATTTCTATTTTTGAGTTTTTTGCATAATCAGATATAATCTTGTTTGTATTGTCTGTTGAGCCATCATCTACGACAATAATCTTATTAGGAGATCGTGTTTGGTTAACTACTGATGTGATTGCATCCAAAATAAACTTTTCACCATTATATACTGGAATAACAACATCTATTTTTTTATTTATTGAATTATTCGTCTCTTCATATAAAGATATCTTATTATTTTTTTGGTCATTCCAGTTTGAGGCTCGCATTATATGTAACCAGTCACCGATATGCTCTACTGTAGTTGAAGTATTCTTATCATTAATATCTGATACTTCTTCTTTTGTATTGGTATCTATATAAACTTGAGGAACTTTAATTAAAGTATTCTTATCTATTCCTTTATATAATGTGTAGTAATTTGACCCCCCTGTATCAAGATCTTTGCAGGGCATGAAGTTTAATTTTACTTTTTTTATTTTACTGAAATCATAAAAACAAAAACCAGGCCATAAATACCATTTTTCACCACGCTCTTGTATCAAGCCGAACATACCATTACGTAATTTTGAAATAATGTAGGTTTTTTTATCTGGGAATATATCATGATCTAGAAAACCAAAATAATGAGGATGATACGATTTTACTATATTTTTATATGCCCACTGGAGAGCAATACCGTGAGATTTGCTCGGATTCCTGTATGGATTTGGAGGTAACTTTACATAGGGGATTTTATCAATTTTGCAATAATCTTCTATTCTTGAAGATGTAGACATGTTGTCGCTATTGTCTGCAATGAGATAAACAAAACTTTCTTCTAAATTCTCTTTCAAATGTTTATGTTGAATCTTTAATATATCACTGTTGTTATACGCAATTGTGATGATAAGTAGGGTAGTATTTTTGATATCTATTCCTTGAGTTGTAATTGGTTTTTTTACACCAAAGAATAAGATTAGGTTTTTTATATTAGGTATTTTCTTTAGTATCTTTTTAAAGATACTCAGCAGAGTACTCTTTTCTTTACGTAGTGTATTATGTCCGCCGTATTTATTCTTATCTCTGACAAGAATTCTAGGATTAAAAGGCAGTCCCCAGCCTTCTGGGTATAGGTACTCTGGCTGTAATATCTTGATATCACTTCTTCCTACGAGGTATCTGTTCCAATGCGATTCATCATGCCAGAGTGCTGTAATATGGTTGGTTGTATCTATGTCTACCCATTCCTTCATGTTTTTAATTGCATCTATAAAATGAGTTGTCTTACCGCCATTTAATCCTCCTGCGAAATAATACTCGCCTTGGTCTTTAGGTGTGTAGGCTTTAGATTTAGGATTTTTTTCATAAGTAAATTTCTTTCGTTTTTTATCAAAAAATCCTGGGTGTAGTGTGGCAACCAAATTCTCATTATCCCTTGGAAGGAATTCATCAGATGTTATGTTTTTAAGCACCAATAAATTTGCATTAAAGAAAAACAAGTAATCCATGTCTAATAATTCTTTCTCATGTTTTAGAAATATGTGGAAACGTTTGAGTGTATTGCCTGGCCATCCTAGATCATCTTGATATATTTTATGGATACGCGAGCTTTCATTTTCAAAATCTATAGAAGATGCATCCGTAAATATGAAGTAATGCTTTTCTGTGCCTGTAATAAAATTTTTCTCCATACTCAAATAGAAATCTTTCCAAAAGATGGTGTAGTTACCAGTACAGATGTATAGAATTCCTATTTTTTTTGTGCTCATTTTATTTGTATAATAAAGTCATTCCAGGCAAGCCAGTAGTAAGCTCTATTTTTTTATACTGATTATTAAGAGGATTAATAACTTCACTCACAGCATTAAATGGACCAATATTATAACCGGATTGAGCAGATTGATAGAAGGTGTCATGTAGTATGATAATAGCATTGGGTACGTTTGTTATGATACCTAGTAATTCTCTTTTCACTGATTCATAAGAATGATCTCCATCTATAAAAAATAACGGCTTAAAATCTCCAGAAATACCTTTAATGATTTCTAGCGATTTATCTAATCCATCCCCCTGATGCAATGTGACATTTTTTATTTTTTTAACTAGCTTGCCTCGCTTGTATCCAGGGTGCTCTATATGAGAGATATCATCTGGCAGATCGATTGAATGTATTTCCACAGGGATACTGAAGTACTTAGCTGTCTCATAGAAAGTTCGAGCTGATTTTCCAACATGCGTACCCCATTCAAAAATATGGGTAGGTTTGAAATAACAGACTGCTCCGGATAGTAGGCATAACTCACTAAGAGGGAATGGCCTAAACCCAACAATCGGAATTAGTTTTTTTAGAACGAAATGAGAAATGATCCAGTTATCAACTTCAAATTCAGAGCAATGAGTATTTTTTGCTGGATCCATCTCTATTTTTTTTATTTTGTTTATTATTTTTTGTAGCATGGTTTTATCATATCATTTAATAATTTTTTAACCCATTCCTTTAAAAGAGAAGTCTTTGCTTGAAAAACAAAGAAATACAACTTATTTTTATTTGCCCAATCAATAAAGTTGTGTAGTACTTTTTCTTTTAACAACCTACCGTCTTTAAATAAAGAACGCAAACTAGTTTCTGGGTGATCATAATAAATTACAAGAGGATCGTTCACAAAAGCAAAATCTGTTTTAGTCGATACTCGAAGCCAGTAGATATAATCTGCAAAAGCTGCATATTCTACTATATCAGAAAATCCACCGATTTCTTTATAGATTGACGAATGAATCATTGTTGAACTACAGACAACATTGTTTGTAGATAAAAGATTTTTAAATGAAAGTTTTTTCTTTCTCCAATTAGAAACTTTTTGATTTACTATAATGGTATCTTTCTTTATTAATGCATTAGTACAAACGGCTTTACATTTTTGTTTTCTCACTTCCGATATTTGCTTCTCGAGTTTTTCAGGTAGCCATTCGTCATCGCTATCACAGAAAGCTATCCATTCTCCTTTGCTTATTTTTAAGCCAGTATTCCTTGGTCCAGCTGGACTCCCGCTATGAATACCAGAAATCCAAATTACTCTATTGTCATTAATATTTTCGATAACTTTTTTACTTTCATCAGTAGACCCATCATCGCATACTAGTATTTCAATAGGGGAGATAGTTTGATTAAGACAACTTCTTATTGTTGCTTCCAGTGTTTTTTCACCATTCCAAACTGGTACGACAACTGAAATACTGGGATATTTTTTTATTTCTTCTTTATTTTGCATTTATTTCCCAATTTTCCCAAACAAATTCATATTGATAAGTGATATGGTGAGTTTTTCCTAATTCTTCTTGAATTTTGATCATTCTTTCTTTTGCATCAGGTACAAAATCATGGAACTGAACCTGGATATTTTTTATTTTTGAAATATATCCATTTTTAATCAGGTTTTCTAATAGATCATACTCACCACCTTCTATATTGATTTTGATTAAATCAATATTTTCTATATTTTGTTCTTTAAAAAAGACTGAAGCATCAACTACTTTTATGTATTCGTTCTGTGTATCTTCTTTAAATAAAGAAGAGCTGTCATTTAGTAAAGATATAGGTAATTCTGTGTTTTTGTTTGAAAGTCCTATATTGTGTACTTTAATTTTATCGTTTTTAGTAAACCGTTCTTTTATTTTCTCAAAAAAACTTTTTACTGGTTCAAATATATGAATATTGCATTGATATTTTGCAAAAATATCACTTGACCACTGTCCTTCATAACCACCTACATCAACAACAATAGACGAAGAATCTAACAGATAATTTAACCTTAGTGTTTTATCACCAGCTATTTTAAACCAAGGAACAACTCTTTTTGCCTGTAGATTTTCTGTAGTTTCTTTTTTTAAAAAAATGCTTATATTAAAAATTATTTTTTCTAAAAAAATAATTACATTTTTAATATATGAACGTAATGATTTATGTATTGAAAAATTTATTGTCGGTAATTTTTCATTCCTGAAATGAATTTCACGTTTTGTTATTTTTAAGATATTATTGTAGGTTGGTATTTGTGTTAACACTGGAGTTCCATCGTATCCTGTCATTAAATATGTTAAATGTTTTGTAATAAACATATCTTGAAGTGTTTGTTCATCAATTTGTAATTTTGAAAATTCATTACCTATTATAAAAAACATATTTGTCTCAGTCATATGTACTAATTTATAGCCTTTCTTATAGGCTAGTTTATAGATAGATAAAGCAGAAGAACCAAAATACTGATCTTCTTTTTGTATTAATTCTAGGTGTAGTGGTATTGTTGGATTGTATTCAATAATAATAACTCTTGGTTTAGCTAAAAGAGTTTCTAGTATGTAATAATCATTACCATCGATATCTATTGAAAGTAAATCAATCTCTTTATTTGGAAATGTTTTTGTTAGTATTGTGTCCAAAGAATTTTCTCCTTCTTTTTGAACATACGCACAGTATGGTTTTACTTTAGGAAATACAGAAACTGAGTTTTCTAAATCTTTACATTTTTTTTCATCTCCTTCTATTAAAAGAGCAGACCAATTATTTTCATGCCATAAATTCCATACATTACTTAGATGTTTTCCATCCCAAGCCCCAAATTCAATACAGAATTTTTCTTTTGCATCAATCCTTTTAAATATTTCTTGTATTATTTCATCTTCTCCCCACTGTGACGTAATATTTTTTTTATATTTTATAAATTCATTCATAATTATTAATTATTTTTGTTTATTCTCCCATTTAATTGTTGGCGCCAATAATCCAGGGCGTTTTTGTGCCCAATAAACTGATTCATCGTATTTTTTCATATAATTTATAATTATTGTTGGATTTGATTTATTTGGTTGGAACAACCATTCTTTAAAATGTAATCCTCCTAATAATTCTATTTTAAATATCCCACTATTTAAAATCTCTATTGGTAATTTACTCTTTATGGCACATTTGCCAGTGTTTAAATTAGGCCAATATTTTTTATTTGAATCTGTTTGGTAAGACCAGTACAGTAATGTATTATCTTCGGAGTATAAAGCATATCCTATTGTCAAAGATTCATCAGTTTTACTAATAAGAGCTTCTATGTTAATCCATAAAGTTCCATCATCTTCCCTGGTTACATAAAATTTTTCTGGTTTAAAATATTCGTTGTTAAATTCATTTCCTTTATTTTCCCATTTTTCTAAAGTGTTATTTTTTGAATTGGATAGATATTTCTCTATAACTTCTTCTGTTTTTCCAAAATCAGTAATCCTTCCATTTTCTATAAGAATTGTTTTACTACAGAGCTGTCTTATTGTACCCATATTATGACTAACAAACAAAATAGTACGCCCTTGGTTTTTTGTTATATCTTCCATTTTTCCAAGACATTTTTTTTGAAATTCAGTATCACCGACAGCCAAAACTTCATCAATAATCAATATGTCTGTTTCCATATGAGCTGCGACAGAGAAGGCGAGTCGTACATACATACCACTTGAATAATATTTCACTGGTGTATCTAGGAATTTTTCAATTCCAGCGAACTCAACTATCTTTTCAAATTTATTAATTATATCTTTCTTTTTGATTCCTAAAATAGCACCATTTAAAAAAATATTTTCTCTTCCGGTGAGTTCAGGATGAAAACCTGTTCCAACTTCTAGCAAGCTTCCAACTGTACCGTGTATTTTTATTTCACCAATTGTTGGTGGAGTTATTTGAGAAAGTATTTTAAGTAAAGTAGATTTTCCAGCGCCATTTTGTCCTACAATACCCACAACTTCACCTTTTTTTATTTCAAAATTTATATCCTTAAGAGCCCAAAATTCTTCTTGTGTACCTATACCCACAACTTGTTTTATTTTGTTTTTGAAAAAAGAAAAAGGATTTACAAATACATTTGTTATTTTGTCTCGGAGAGTTACATAGCCACCTTTTTGGTGAGTAATGTTGTATTTTTTTCCTATATTTTTTACTTGTATAATTGGTTTTTCCATATATTTAAATTAAATCAGCAAAATATCTTTCTGTTTTTTTGAATGTATAAATTCCAAATAACATAAAAATAAAAGTAGCGAAAAGAGAAATACTAACCAAAGTCCAGTTCAAAACTGTTGTCCCGAGTAATGCAGCTCTTGCACTTTGTATGACTCCCATCATGGGATTAAATGCAAGTATCCAAGAATATTTTCCTGCAATTCCAGCTGGATAAATAACTGGAGTTATAAACATGAGTATTTGTATGAAAAATGGTAAAGCATATCGCACATCTCTGTATTTTACATTTACTGATGCAAGAAAAAGTCCGAGGCCGACAGAAGCCATAAAAGTTATTATCAAAAGAAGAGGAATTATCAATAATCCTAAAAGATTTGGTGTGTATCCATAATAAATCATCATTCCTACGAGGATTATTGAAGCTATAGCAAAATCAATAAATTTTGTCATAACAGAAGAAAGAGGAAGAAGAAGACGAGGGAAATAAACCTTTGTAATGATTGCCTGGTTTGTTATTAATACATTACTTGTATCTGTAAGTGCTGAAGAAAAAAATTGCCAAAATAAAAGACCAGTGTAAACGAAAATAGGGTAAGGTACACCATCTGAAGATATTTTTAGTAATCCACCAAAAAAAACAGTAAACACAACCATAGTGATAAATGGTTGGAATATTGCCCAAAGTACACCGATGGCTGTTTGTTTATATCGTACTTTTAAATCTCTCCAAGTGAAAAAATAGAGCAATTCTCTGTATTCCCATATTTCTTTTAAGTCAGAAAAACTAAATAATTTCTTTGGTTTTATGACTGTAGTATGAGTATGGCTCATAGATCTATACTAGCATTTTATAGGTTTTTTTCCAGTTTAATGAGTAAATATTATTTGTATTGTTCTAACAATAATTCCCATATCAATGAAGAAATTTCTATTTTTTATGTAGTGCAAATCATATTCAAATTTTTCTTTTGAATCTTCTGTTGTTCTAGCATAACGATATTTTATTTGTGCCCAGCCAGTGAATCCCGGTTTAATGGTATGCCTCAAGAAATAATAAGGGATCTCTTTTTCAAGCATATTTACGAATTCCGGTCTTTCTGGCCTTGGACCTACGAGTGTTATATCTCCACGAAGAATATTGATCATTTGAGGTATTTCATCTATATGGAGCTTACGGATTATTTTTCCAATACGAGTGATGCGTATATCTTCATAGCTTGCCCACACAGCCCCATTTTTTTCTGCATCAATTGTCATTGAGCGAAATTTTAATATATAAAATTCTTTGTTTTTAAATCCTATACGTTTTTGTTTGTAAAAAATATTTTTACCATCTTCTATATATATTAGAATCGATGTGATTATAGTTACAGGAAGAGTTGTTATGATTAATAATATAGAAAAAAATATGTCCAAAAACCTTTGTACTGTTTTAGATAAAATATTTTTCTTATCTTCGAGTATATTAAGTGCTATTGCATCATTCATAAGTTCAACTGGTATTTTAGAAAGAATAATTTGGAAAGCTTTATTTATATCTAGATAAATGTAATTTGATTTACTTAGTTCTATTAAATCTACTGTGTTTTCCCATGAAGCATACACAATAGTATCTATCTTTAGATTACTTTTTTGTAATATTTCAAAATTTTCAAAAGTCCCTTTGTACTCATATCCAATAGGTGGATTGTCTATTATATTTTGTATAAGTATTTTTGATTCAGGTGTTTCACCTATAAATGCTATATTGTTTTTAAATTTTTTTGAAAAAAGACGATAGAAAGATCTTCTCCAAATTAGAATAAAGAAAGTGAAATAAAGTTGAGTTATCAATAAATTTGTTTTTGGTGTAATAGAAAAAGGGAAAATATAAAATAATATTATTCCTGTAACAGCACTAACAATAATTGCAAAAATAAATTGACGTATACTACTGAGAGTTGGTTTTAATGCACTTGTTTCGTATAAATTGAAAATATAGAAAATAAGGAAAACTAAAACACTCCAAATGATAAATGGTTTTAAGTGTAGGGGAATCTGTTCTGTGGCTTTTGATAAGCCAAAACGACTTATTAACATAAGATATCCAGCCAGACAAAGAGAAAGTCCGTCACCAATAAAAAGTATACTTTTACGCCATTTTTCCATATATTTATTGATTATACACAAAATTTGTCAAATTGAAAATAATGTTTTAAATTTGTATTTTATTGACTTTTTTAATTTTTACTATATTATAAATAAAAATAACTTTGATAAATAAATTAGTAAAAACCTAATAAATAATAAAAATGGACACTAATACTTTGATTGTGATTCATCCCTTTGATAAGGGGTTACACATTACGCACGTGCAAGATTCTTTAAAAATACTTTTAACTAATTTCATTAAATCTTTTAATGAAAAAACTAGATTAGAAGTTATTAAATTGAAAGATGAATGGTTTGAAACTAAAAAAGATGAAGAGCTTGAAATTAAAGCAGAATTCAAGTTTTCTTTTCTTAATTTTCTTTTTAATGGAAATTTAATTATTGACCATAAAATAGGATGCATCATAATAGAAGGTCATGTTCCATTTTTAGGAGGCGATTTAGGGAGTAGGATAAATAATTTAATTCATTTCACTTTCTTAAAAGAAATCGATAAATTAAATTTAACTGAAAATTAAAAAATCCCTAACAAATGTTTATATTTGTTAGGGATTTTTCCTTTATTATCTTAATACTTTGTTTAGTTTATTTATTACACTGTTTGAAGGTTCTGCTCCATCTATCGTATCTACAACTTCACCATTTTTTAATATGAAACTTTTTGGTGTACCTTCTACTCCAGCTTGAGATCCCGCACTAGTTTCATCTAATACTGCTTGTTGATATTTATCAGAATCAAGACACTTATTAAATACAGCACTATTGAGTCCTAATTCACTAGCAAAAGATTTTAAATTTTTATTTGAAAAGTTTCCTTGATTTTCACCTTTTTGATGTGTGAAAAGATAGTCATGATATTCCCAGAATTTTCCTTGATCATCTGCACATTTTGCAGCTTCTGCTGCCTTTACCGACTCATCTCCAAGAAAAGCAAAATCTCTATATACGAAAGACACTAAACCTTTGTTCACATAATCATTTTTTATAGTTGTTCCCGCATCTTTATGAAATCTAGCACAGAAAGGACATTGAAAATCAGAATATTCTATAATTGTAACTTTTGCATTTGGATTTCCGAGGATTTTATCACTTGCTGAAATAGGTGGAACTGTTTCTATTGTTTGAGTATCTTTTTGAACAGTTTTTATACCTTCATTTGATCTAGGAGAATGTCCATTTTTTACCCAAGAAAAACCCATAAGTACTGCACCAGCCACAACAACACTCGCTATAATAATAGAGGTGCTTAAATTAATTTCTCCCATGTGCTGTATCTCTTTTTTAATTTCTTGAACTTCTTCTTGTGTATTTTCTTCTTTGTACATATGTTTACATGTTTATATAATAATTATTTACCTTCTATTATTGTACCATATTTTTTATAATGCTATAATAAAGTCATTATAAAGGTCCTTTATTATTAATAATTTAATTATAAAAAAATATGAAAAATTGTAAATGTGGTACATCAATGATAGCTAAGATTTTAGTTATTGTTGGAGGTATAAACTGGGGTTTTGTTGGTGTCGGAATGCTTATGAATAGTATGAGTAATTGGAACATTGTTAATATTCTTTTAGGCACAATGCCAATGATCGAAGCAATTGTCTATGTTCTTGTAGGTGTTTCAGCTGTTGTGATGATTTTTGGTTGTAAGGGCAAGAAATGCATGGAAGGATGTGCAACTTGTGAAATGGGACCAAAAGAATCTTCAAATATGTAATTAGTTTTAAATAAATTTTAGAAAAATCAGCCCCGCACTTACGTGCGGGGCTGATTGCTTTTTAGGCTATTTTCTGTTAAAATATATGCAATTTATGACTTCAGTTTTTGGTGTTTTATTTTATATAGTTAGTTTTTTGGCCGTTTATGTGCAAGTTTTTTTACTTGTAACTTTTTTCGAAAATAGAAAAAAGATTGTTATAAGAAAAGATTCTATTACTTTAAATGAATATCCAAGTGTTACTATTATTGTGCCTTGTTACAATGAAGAAAAAACTGTCTTAAATACTATTGATTCATTGCTCGAACTTGATTATCCAAAAGATAAGTTAGAAATTATTGTTGTAGATAATGCTTCTAAGGATGGAACTTGGAATGTTTTACAAAATTTAGAAACAAATTCTCAAATAAGAATTTTTCAAGAAACAAAAGTAGGAAAACATAATGCTTTAAATAAAGGCCTAGAAAATACTCAAACACAATTTGTTGGTTGTCTTGATGCTGATTCTACTGTTCACCCTGAATCTCTAAAAAGAATCATGAGTTATTTTGTAAATGAGGATACTATGGCTGTCGCTCCTAGTATTGTTGTTCGTAATCCAAAAAATATTCTTCAATATGCACAACGCGCAGAGTATGATATGGCTCATTACAATAAAAAAATGCTAGCATTTTTGGGAGGTATACATGTGACTCCAGGACCTTTTTCTATTTTCAGAAAAACAGTATTCGACAAAATCGGTTTTTATAGAAAAGCTCATCATACAGAAGATCAAGAAATAGCTCTTCGTATGCAAAAAAATGGTTTAAAGATAGATCATTGCCCAGATGCTTATGTCTATACAGGAAGTCCAAACAGTATACCGAAATTATATCGTCAACGTGTGCGATGGATTTACGGTTTTATAAGAAATGCTTTTGATTACAGAGAATTATTTTTTAGACCTAAGTATGGCACAATTGGACTTTTTACATTACCTTCAGGAATTATTTCTATTACAGGAACTATCTTTCTTTTATTCTTTTCTTTCACAAGATTGTATGAATATATAGCAAAAAAAGTTTTAGAATCTCAGGCTGTTGGTTTTCATATTTTAGGTGGTAATTTATTCTCTTTCAATCTTTTCTTTTTAAGTACAAAAGCTTTTGTGTTTATATCTATAATATTGTATATTTTGGTTGTTGCTGGATTATTAAATGGCAGAAAAATGATTCAAGGAAGAGGGAAGTATACATCTTGGGATATTCCAGTATTTCTTGTTATATATAGTATTCTAGCCCCAATTTGGCTCTTAAAAGCAGTATATAATGCTATAACTTCACACGAAGCAAGTTGGTCAAATGAAAGAGATTATTTAATAGAAAATCCCGTACAAAATAAGTAAATTAATATAAATATATGGAAACAAATATAGAAAAAAATTTAAAGAAAAATGATTGGTTTAAATACATTGTAGTTTTTGTAATAACTCTAGGACTTTTTGCTACAGCTGGGGGACTTAGTAATTTTTTTACAAATAAAAAAATACAAACAATGCGTGATATTCAAGACAAACTTTCTACAGATATTTTGTCTTCTGAAACTCAATTTACTCTTCTTTCAGAGCTTTCTTGTAGTCAAAATGATGGACAAGAAAATCTTTCAGATGAACTTTCTGATATGGCTCAAAAGATAGAGTATAGTGAATCAAATTTTAAAACAAATGAAACAGCAACAGAATTGAAAAGATACTATACTATTCTTGAAATAAAAGATTATCTATTGATGAAGAAAATAAATGAGCGTTGTGGTCAAAAACGTTCTGCAATTTTGTATTTTTATACAACAGCAGAAAATTGTACTGAGTGTACAAAGCAAGGTTTTGTTTTGACAGAACTTCGCAAAAAATATCCAGATCTAAGAGTATATTCTTTTGATTATAATTTAGATCTTTCTGCACTTCGTGCACTTATTAAGATATACAAAATAGAGGATACAAAACTCCCAGCACTTATCGTAAATGAAAAGAAAGTAACTGGATTCTCTACTATTGAAGAAATAGAAAAAATACTACCAAAAGTAAAAGCTACTAAGGTTTTACCTAAAACACAAAATAACTAGTATCTATTGACTTTTTACTTAAAAAGTATATAATGTTTTTAGTATAAACCAGAAGAACTAATAAGTTCATTCACAAATAAATAAGACAATGACACATTCAAGTATAAGATTATCCGATGATGATGAAGCTAGATCATACGGAGCAGAATTTACCAAAAAACAAGAAACTGAAGAAAAATGTAAGCTTGTAGATCTTAGTCCTGAGGAAAATTACCCTTGGTATAATGAAATTGAAAAGATTAAAAAGTTCTACAAAAATTTTTTAGTCGCATAGAAATTCCAAAAAATATATCAATGCCCCAAAAGACTACTTTTATAAATCGTATTCAGTTTGTTCCTTATAAGTTAACTATTCAACAAATATGTGAAGCTTATAAAAAGAAATTTGGTGAGAATCAGATTTTTTCATCACTTGTAACTGGTCTTGAGGTAGTAGAACCTATTAGACCTAAGGGTGATTATGTAATTGGTTATTTTGATGACCCCGTAGTTCATTTGACTAATCTTAGTTATAACGATGCGTTAGAAACAGATACTCTTATTATGAATACTAAGGAACATCTTGTTACTGCGTTTATGAGGCGTTATGAAAAAGGAGACAGGTATGATAAAGAAAAATCGACAATTCTTTCTACTGTAGTAGGAGGAAAAGCTCGTGTTATGTATTTATCTAAAGATGGAAGAATTTTCCCTCGTTATGTTGATTTAAATACACGTGGTCCTAATATGGGTTATCGAATAGTAAAATTAGCTTAAACAAAAAAGCATAAACACAATAGTGTTTATGCTTTTTATTTTGGAGCCGCTTCTCGGACTTGAACCGAGGACCTTCGCTTTACAAAAGCGTTGCTCTACCAACTGAGCTAAAGCGGCAAAAATGGAACAGGAGGTTAAGGGCTCCTGTTCCAGCGACAGGTGAGCGATTACGCACTCATTATATGACTGGCTGCTTACAAGCCAACATCCCCATCTGATTAATATATAGAAGAACTGAGACTATATTAACAAAGTAAATTATATTTATCAAGCTTAAGAATTTAACTCTTCCTCTATTATTTTTTCCTTTAAATTCTTAATTTTATTTTTATATTCTGATATACCTTTCAAAAAACGATTAACTTCTCTTTTTTCTGGTGCCAATTTTGCTGTGCTTTTATTGTATTTATTTATTATTTTATGAGCAATTTCATTACCTTTTCTTTTTAATATAATATAAGTTCTTATTGAGGTTCGTAATATGATACTTATAATTATCAAACTATATTGTCTTGTATTTTTCACAAAAATTTGTCTTACTTCATGTATTGGAGGAAGATAAGGATCATCGTTGATAATGATCCTTGATCCAGCACGAATAAGAAAAACCCTTTTCATAATCATAATGACTAGACCAATGAGTGCTATAAAAAACAAAATTAAAACAAGAGTCATCTTTATATTTTATTATGATTACTGCTTAGTAGCAAGTTATATTGAGTAGCGTTTTACTTCTTTTATTTTAGTATTTGCTTTTGAAAGCAAACTTGAAATAGTCTCATCTCCGTTTTTGATGAAAGGTTGTTCTGTTAGAGTTTTTTCTTTGAAATATGTTGAGATTTTTCCTTCAAGCATTTTATTTTTTATTTCTTCTGGTTTATCGATACTTGCAACTTCTTTTTGAAAAATTTCTGTCATTGTTTTTCTCATTTCTTCTGTTATTTCGTCAGATGTGATGTATTCTGGTTTCATCGCAGCAACATGCATTGCTATGTCTTTAGCTATTTCTGTAGTACCACCATCGAGAGATACAATAACTGCAGATTTACCATTGTGTACGTAATATCCTAATGTGCTTCCTGTTACTTCGTAAGTTTCACCGAGTTGGATATTTTCACCAGTTTTTTGAATGATAGGATCTATCATGTCTTTTGCTTCTGTTTTCATTTTTTCCAATCCTTCAGAAATTGCTTTTTGTGATAGAGAAGAAAGAAGATTAGTAAAATCTTCGTTTTTTGCTACGAAATCAGTCTCACAGTTTAATGCCAATAGGATTGCTTTATCGTCTTTTTGCACGACAGCTATTGCTCCATCTTTTGCTTCACGTCCAGCTTTTTTAAGAGCTATGTCTCCACTAGATTTTTTTAATATAGCGACAGCTTTTGCCATATCACCTTCAGCTTCTTCTAAAGCTTTTCTACATTGCATAACAGAGACACCAGTAGCATCTCTTAATTCTTTTACAAGTTCTGTTGTTATTTGTGACATATTTTTTAAATGCGAGAGAAAAATAAATTTTCCAAGAGCATTATCCTTATGGTTTAACGCAGGGAAATTTAATTTTTCTCGAGCAAAACTAATTATAATAATTTAATTTTTCTCAGCAACTGACATTTGTCCTTGCTTATAAGCATCAGCGATAGCTTTAACAAAAACATTAATACTGTTTCTAGAAGCATCGTTTGCAACGATAGCAAAAGATAGTTCTTTTATATTTGAGTCAGTATTTGTAAGGGCAATAACAGGAAGATTTGATTTGCGAGCTTCTGTAGCAGCTATAGCTTCTTTTTTAGCATCAATTATAAACATAGCATCTGGTATTTTTTTGATACCAAGCATACCAGAATAATATTTATCTAATTTTTCCATTTTTTTAGCGAGAACAAGTCTTTCTTTCTTTGTGTATTTTTGTAGTTCACCTTTTTCGTTTTCAACTTTGTAATTTTCAAGTTCAGCGATTCTTTTTTTGATTTCACTGAAATTACTTATAGCTCCACCGATCCATCTTTCTGTAACGTATGGCATGTTGATAGATTCAGCAGACATTTTGATAGCTTCACGAGCTTCAGGCTTTGTGCCAACAAAAAGAATAGTCTTGTTGCGAGCACCAAGATCTTTTACGTATGCACAAGCATCAGCAAGCATTTTTTCTGTCTTTTCTAGGTCGATGATATCTGTTTTAGCTTTTGTGGTGAAAATGAATGAAGAAACTGAAGGGTGTCTTCTAGTTTTTGAGTAGCCATATTGAGCTCCTGCTTCGAACATTTTGTCTATTGTAATTGTTTCGTTTTTTGACATGTATATATAATTTATAATTAATAATCTTACCTTGCGACTTAAACAAGCTTTTTAATGCTTATTTTTCATCTAGAAATTAAAAACCCATCTCTAGACAGGTGTTTATATAATAGCAATAATTTTAATTATTTGCAAATTTTATAAGCTTTTGCAAAGCCTAAGTTTTTAGGGTAGTATGGGATATATGAGACAAACAAAACTTTTTACTAAAACAAGGAAAGAAGCTCCAGCAGACGAAGTTTCAAAAAATGCTGAACTTTTGATCCGTGGGGGATTTATACATAAAGAAATGGCTGGAGTTTACAGTTTTTTACCTTTAGGTGTGAAAGTTTTAAAAAAGATAGAAAAAATAGTTCGTGATGAAATGGACATGATTGGTGGTATTGAAATGAAAACTTCTGTAATGCAATCAAAAGAAGTTTGGGAAAAAACTAATAGATGGGATGATGAAGTTGTAGATAATTGGTTTAAAACAAAATTAAAAAATGGTGGAGAAGTTGGTTTGTCTTTTACAAATGAAGAAGCTCATTCAAATATTTTAAAACAATATGTAAATTCGTATAAAGATCTTCCTGTTTATGTTTATGATTTTAAAAATATTTTTAGAAATGAAACAAGAAGTAAATCAGGTATTTTAAGAGGAAGAGAGTTTTATTGGAAAGCATTGTATTCATTTTCTAAAGACGAAAAAGAACATAATGAATTTTATGAAAAAGCTAAAATAGCATATAAGAATATTTTCCAAAAAGTCGGAATCGGACATTTAACATATCTTACTTTTGCTTCAGGTGGAACTTTTTCAAAATTTTCTCATGAATTTCAAACAGTAACTTCTGCAGGTGAAGATACTATATATATAAATGAAGAAACTTCTGTGGCTGTAAACCAAGAAGTATTTACAGATGATGTTTTGAAAGATCTAGAATTAGAAAAAGAAAAATTAGTTGAAAGAAAATCTATTGAAGTTGGTAATATTTTTTCATTAGGTACAAAATTCTCAGCTCCTTTTGATTTGAATTTTAAAAATGAAAATAATGAAGAAAATCTAGTTGTGATGGGTTCTTATGGTATTGGTCTTACTCGTCTTATGGGTACTGTTGTTGAAGTTCTTTCAGACGATAAAGGTATTATATGGCCTGAAAGTATTGCACCTTTTAAAATTCAATTACTTTCTTTAGGTGAAAGTGAAGCTGTTTTAAAAGAAGCAGATAATGTTTATGAAAGTTTAATAAAAGCTGGTATTGAAGTTATTTTTGACGATAGAAGTGGAATGTTAGCTGGTGAAAAATTTGCAGATTCTGATTTGATAGGAATTCCTTACAGAGCTGTGGTTTCTGAAAGAAGTATAAAAGAAGGTGGTATAGAAATTAAAAAAAGAACAGAAGAAAAAGGTAAAGTAATCTCTATTTCTGAACTATTAGAATTATTAAAAAATACAGATAACGAATAGAATATTATGTTTAAAAAGTTTTACAAATTATTTTCAAATGATATTGGCATTGATCTTGGTACAGCAAATACGCTCGTATATTTGAAGGGGCACGGTATTGTGATAAATGAGCCTTCTGTTGTTGCTGTAAATGTGAAGACAAACCAAATTCTTGCCGTGGGTGCACAAGCAAAACAAATGCTTGGTCGTACACCTGGACACATCAAAGCTGTTCGCCCTCTTGTCGACGGAGTTATTTCTGATTTTGAAGTTACAGAAGAAATGCTTTCTTATTTAATCAATAAAGCTGATAAAATGGTAAAGAAATTTGTTCGTCCAAGAGTTGTGATAGGTGTTCCGTCTGGGACTACAAATGTAGAAACTCGTGCTGTATATGATGCAGCAAAAAGTGCTGGTGCAAGAGAGGTATATCTAGTAGAAGAGCCTATGGCAGCAGCTATAGGTATTCGTCTTCCTGTAAAGGATGCAGTTGGTTCTATGATTGTAGATATTGGTGGCGGTACTACTGATGTCGCAGTTATATCTTTAGGTGGAATTGTAAAATCAAGAAATTTGAAAATCGCGGGAGATAGATTGAACAATGACATCATTACTTATATGCGTGATGAATTTAAAATTTTAATTGGTGAGAAAACTGCAGAAAGTGTAAAGATAGCTATTGGTTCTGCTACTTCAGGAGAATATATGGAAAGTGCAATTCGTGGAAGAGACATTTTGACTGGTTTACCTCGTGAAGTAGTTGTAACTGATTCTGATATTCGTGAAGCTATAGCTCTTTCTGTTGCAGGTCTTGTGGACGGAGTAAAAGATGTATTGGAAACTACTCCACCAGAAATTCTTTCTGATATTATGCGTGGAGGTATTGTACTTTCTGGTGGAGGTGCATTACTTCATGGATTAGATGATTTATTGCAACATACTCTTAAAATACCAGTATATGTAGTTGAAGATCCGCTTTCAGCAGTTGCTCGTGGTACAGGAATTATATTGGACGATATTGAATCTTATAAAGAAGTTTTAATTGGTAATCAAGATGAGCTACCTCCTAGATAAAAAATTAAAAAGAAGAAAGTTTTTAAATTATTTAATAATATTTTTAATTGTAGCTTTATTGTTTTTGAGTAGAAATTTAATTTTTACAGGACTTTCAAAAGCAAGTCATTTTATTTTCAAACCTATTGTTGTTTTAGGTAATTCTGTAGAAAGTAGTATATCTTCAACAAAATCTTTTTTTCTTTCTAAAAAATCTTTATTAAAAGAAAATGAAAATTTAAAGAATCAAATCTTACAGAGTGAAGCCGACAGAGCAAATTATTCATCTGTCGTAAATGAAAATATTAAATTAAAAGAAATTTTAGGAAGAAAAAAAGAAAATAGTAAATTTATTTTATCTGGAATTTTGTCACAAGCAAATCAATCTATATATGGAACTTTGATTATTGATGCGGGGGAAAGTGATGGTGTGAAAGTTGGCTATCGTGTTTTTGCTTTAGGTAATATTCCTATTGGTAGAATTGCAGAAGTTTATTCTAAAACATCAAAAGTTGTTTTGTATTCAAGTCCTGGGGAAAAAACTGAAGTTATTGTTTCTGGGCGAGATACATTTGTTCAAGCTGTTGGTCGTGGCGGAGGAAATTTTGAGCTTGCTATGCCCAGAGATTTTGTAATTGAAAAAGGTGCAGAAGTTGATTTACCTGGAATACATAATTATATATTTGGAGTCGTAGAAGATATTATTTCTGACCCAAGAGATTCTTTCCAAAAAGCATTACTTGTGAGCCCTGTGAATATTAGCGAATTAAAATTTGTACAAATAGAAATATAAAAAGTGAATTTTAAAATAGAAAAAAAATTAAAAAATAGTTTGGGTAGAGTCGGAATTCTAAGTACTCCTCATGGGGATATACAGACTCCGGCTTTTGTTACTGTAGGAACAAAAGCTACTGTAAAGTCTTTGAATCCTGAGCAAGTTTCAAATACCACAGCACAAGTTGTCCTTGCGAATACTTATCATTTATTTTTACAACCAGGGGATGAGGTCGTAGCAAAAGCCGGAGGTCTTGGTAAATTTATGAATTGGTCTGGTCCTACTATGACAGACTCTGGTGGATTTCAAGTATTTTCACTCGGTGTTGCATATGGCAAAGATATGTCTAAAGTTTTAAAAATTACTGACCCTTCACTTATGATTCCAGAAAGATTTGATGATAGTGATGCACCAAGACTTGCGAAAGTGGGGCGGGATGGAGTTTCTTTTAAATCACATTTAGATGGATCTATTCATTACATTACTCCCGAGAAATCTATACAAATCCAACACAATCTCGGCGCAGATATTATTTTTGCTTTCGATGAATGTACTTCTCCAGCAGAAGATGTGAAGTATCAAGAAGAAGCACTTGATCGTACACACACATGGGCTAAAAGATGTTTAGAAGAGCATCATAAATTAAATACAGAAAATAAAATTGCACTTTTTGGAATAGTGCAGGGTGGAAGGGAAGAGAATTTAAGAAAAAAATCTGCACAGATTATTTCTGAGATGAATATCGATGGAAAAAGTTTCGATGGTTTTGGTATCGGTGGATCTTTTGCAAAAGAAGACATGTCGACAGCAGTGAAATGGGTTAATGAAATTTTGCCAGAAGAAAAACCTCGACATTTACTAGGTATTGGTGAGCCAGAAGATCTTTTTATGGGCATTGAAAATGGTGTGGATCTTTTTGATTGTGTTTTGCCGACTCGACTCGGCAGAAACGGAACTTTATATACAAAGACAGGAAAGATTAGTATTACAAATACAAAATTTCGAGAAGATTTTACTCCAGTTGAGGAAGACTGTGAATGCTATAGTTGTAAAAATTATACTCGTGCATATATCGCGCACCTTTTCCACGGCAAAGAAATGCTCGCTGGTACGCTCGCTTCAATACATAATCTTCATTTTATAGTTTCTCTTGTTTCTAAAATCCGTCAATCAATGCTCGACAATACTTTTTTTGAATTTAAAGAAGAGTTTTTGAAAAAATATAAGGCGTAGTATAATAGGTAAAAATACCTTAAAATATAAACTATGGAAACAAAACTAATTTATCCAGAAAATGGATTTTATTATCATTACAAACATGATTCCACAAAAGGGGTTAATGATCATGCGTATGAAGTTATGGGTATCGGCCATGATACTGAAATCGATGGCTTGGAAGAATCTGCAATGGTTATGTTTCGGCCTATCTACAATCAAGTTGTGTATCAGGCTGGTAAACATTGGGATCTTCGTAAAGTATCCATGTTCATGGATAAAAACTTTACAAAAGAGGAAAAAGTAATCCCTGAACGCTTTGTAAAAATCACTGATGAGAAAATCATCGCAGAGCTTACAAAAATTCGTGATGAGATGTATCCATAAAAATAAAAAAGCCACTGAAAGATTCAGTGGCTTTTCGTTTGTTACTAATTTGTTATTAGCCATGTATTAAATAATTCTGTTTTGACCTTAAGTCCAAGCAAGTTGTTGTATAATCCGGGAAAAGTTTTACTATTTTCAATATCTACTTTTCTTATAAAGCCTTTTCTCCATGAATCTTTTTGATATACATCTTCTTTATCTTTACTAAAAGCAATATTGTAAGCTTTGGCATTTGTACTTGCTTTAATTTCAACATAATAAAAATCAGGTAATTCATTTAATTCGTAAATAGTAGCTTCTGCTGTTGTTTCAAAAAGTATTGCTGTATAGCCTTGATTTAATTTTTCTTTATTTGCTTGTGCAATTTCTTCAATACTAAGAAATGTTTTAAATACAGTACTATCTTTTTTAATTTTTAATTTTTCAATTTGTTTGAACCCCTTTTTTCCTTTTTTAGGTAATTTGATTTTTTACACATCACCATAAAGATTTGAGTTGTAGTTGTTTAGCATCATTTCATTGAGTCTTACAGTGTCGGTAGGATTATACGCATTTATTAGTTGCGCATTACTCGTAATGGAATATATTCCAAATACGATTAGTAGAATTATTTTTTTCATTTCTTAAGTTTTTAAGGTTTATTTATATAAAATATAGCATATAAAATCCTTATTTGTCAATGTTTTTAAATTTTGTTATACTGTATGTTCGATGAAAAATACATTTGATTTAAAACTTCCATTTGAGCCCGCAGGTGACCAACCAAAGGCGATTAAAAGCCTGCTTGATGGTTTGAAAAAAGGTATGCACAAGCAGACGCTTTTGGGGGTGACAGGAAGTGGTAAAACATTCACTATCGCAAATGTTATACAAAAAATAAATAAACCAACTCTAGTAATCGCTCACAATAAAACTCTCGCAGCTCAGCTCGCACAAGAGTTCCGCGCGTTCTTTCCAGAAAATGCCGTGCATTATTTTGTCTCTTATTACGATTATTATCAGCCAGAAGCTTATATGCCGAATACTGATACATTCATAGAAAAAGACGCTCAAATAAATAAAGAAATAGATCGTTTACGTCATGCGAGTACACAAGCATTGCTCACTCGCAAGGATGTCATTATCGTCGCATCAGTCTCTTGCATTTACGGCTTGGGAAGCCCAGAGGAATATCAAGAAGAGAATTTACAGATTGCAAAAGGTGACAAGGTTACTCGTACAGATTTACTTACACGACTTATTAAAATGCATTTTGAGCGTACAAATGCAGACCTCACTCCGGGTACTTTTCGTGCAATGGGAAGCAAGATTGAGATTATGCCTGTCGCTGATACTTTTGTTTATAATGTTGAATTTGGTGACAAAGTGGAAAGGATTTTGAAAATTGATCCAGTTAGTTCTAAAATTTTAGATGAAGAAAAAAGTATTTTTATTTTCCCTGCCAAGCATTTCATCACGAACAAAACAAAATTAAATAAAGCGATAACAGAAATCAAAAAAGAATTGCAGGTCCAGCTCAAGAAGTTTGAAAAAGAAGGGAAACTTTTGGAAGCGGAGCGCATCAAGCGTAGGACGATGTACGATATAGCGATGCTTCGCGAAGTTGGTTATTGTTCAGGTATAGAAAATTACTCTAGAATTCTTTCAGGTAAGAAACCAGGAGAAGCACCTGAAACCCTTATTTCATATTTTGGAAAAGATTTCCTAACTATTATAGACGAGTCACACGTGACGCTTCCGCAAGTTCGCGGAATGTATGCAGGTGATGCATCAAGAAAAAATACACTTGTTGAACACGGTTTTCGTTTGCCTAGTGCGAAAGATAATCGTCCGCTAAAGTATGATGAATTTGAAAAAAGAATAGGGCAAGTGATATATGTATCTGCGACGCCGTCTGATGTGGAAAGAAAAGAGAGTGAACAAATCGTCGAGCAAATTATCCGCCCAACTGGACTTATTGACCCATTGCTTGAAGTACGCCCAGTGATGGCTGATAATTCGGCTGAAAATTCTTCCTCTTCGGAAGTCCTCGGTTCTCCTCGCAAAAGCTCGGCCAGACTTTCTCAGAAAAAGAATTTTCAGCCTTATCCCGGCCAAGTACAGGATTTTATCAAAGAAGCTGAGGCTGAAATAAAAAAAGGCGGGCGAGTCATAGCGACGACACTCACCAAGAAAATGGCAGAAGACTTGTCTGTGTATCTGAAAGATAAGAAAATAAAATCTGAATATGTGCATAGCGACATTAAGACTATTGAGCGCATCAAGATCTTAACAGAATTTCGAAAAGGGAAGTTCGATATTTTGGTGGGCGTCAACTTGCTCCGCGAAGGGCTCGACTTGCCGGAAGTTTCTCTTATTGGAATTCTTGATGCTGATAAAGAAGGTTTCCTCCGTAGTGAGACTTCGCTTATCCAGACGATCGGCCGTGCAGCGAGAAACGTTGATGGTAGAGTTATTTTGTACGCAGATAGTATTACTGGTTCGATGGAGCGCGCTATGGGGGAGACGAACAGAAGAAGGGAAAAGCAAATAGCATATAATAAAAAAAATGGTATTACTCCAAAAACTATTTTAAAGAAAATTCATGACATAACAGAAGAGCTCGATAGTTTGCATGATAAAACAGTTTCAGCTGAGCTTAACCTTGATGCGAAGCTTTTTGCAAAGAATCCGAGCAAGCTCGTAAAGTTAAAAGAGCGCCAGATGTCTGAAGCTGTAAAAGCCCTCGATTTCGAAACTGCTGCAATCCTTCGTGATGAGATCAAAATCTTGAAAGAGAGGCTTGTAAAATAAAAACCGTGAACTCTTTCGAATTCACGGTTGACTCAAGGCACATTTCAGAATACACCCATAGCTGGAAATAATTTCTAGCACCCCTGCACATTAAGTATTCTGACATCCGCATTAGAAAAAGGTTCTGCAGAACCCTCTTGATCGCACTGTTAAGGGCTGTACAAGGCTGTTTATGCCCCGGTCCCAAGCGACACTGGTCTTCTGGTCTCTAAAACCCAGTATGAGGCAACACTCCCGAGCAGTCGCCCACCTGCCAATGTACCCATTGTTCTAATTACTTTTTATATTAAATATATGTTTTTGTCAATGACAACAAAATATGTTATACTAGGAGGTCATGAAAGAAAAAATTAAACAAGACAAAATAATAGTGAAGGGTGCAAGGACACATAACTTGAAGAATATTACAGTAGAAATGCCTCGCGGTAAAATGATCGTTTTCACTGGGCTTTCTGGTTCAGGAAAATCTTCGCTTGCTTTCGATACTATATTTGCTGAAGGACAGAGACGCTATGTTGAATCACTTTCTTCATATGCACGCCAATTTTTGAAACAAATGGCAAAGCCCGACGTGGATGAGATTCATGGCCTTTCACCTGCGATCTCTATCGACCAGAAATCCCGCTCCAACAATCCGCGCTCGACTGTGGCGACGATCACTGAAGTCTACGACTATCTTCGTGTACTTTATGCTCGTATTGGTAAACCACATTGTCTTACTTGTGGAGATGAAATAAAAAAGCTCTCAAATGAAGAGATCATCCACTTTGTATTGGAGAAAATTAAAAATCTTTCAGGAAAGAAAAAGAAAGTCATGGGCGTGGAATTCGACGATACAAAAATCCAGATTTTTGCGCCGATGGTGCGCGGGAGAAAAGGAGAGTACTATCAGCTACTTTATGATTTGCTCGGCAAAGGCTATGTGAAAGTCCGCATCGATGGAGTCATCAAAGAGCTCCGCGAACGCATCGACCTCTCAAAGACAAAGAAGCACGACATCGCAGTCCTCGTCGATGAATTTTCTGCACATGAATTTTTTGTGAAAGATACAAAGGATTCTGAAATGCGTCTTTCTGAATCTGTCGAACGATCATTACTTGAATCTGATGGATTGGTGAGTGTTGTTGTGAACGGAGAAGAATCAATGCTCTCTGCAAAATTTTCTTGTCCGAAAGATGGATTTTCTTTTCCTGAAATAGAACCAAGACTTTTCTCTTGGAATAGTCCATATGGTGCTTGTGATAGCTGTCATGGGCTCGGTACAAAGCATATGTTTGGTGATGATGCATGTGATACGTGCAAAGGTTTGCGTCTTCGTCCTGAAGCTTTAAATGTATTTATCGGTGAAGGTAAAAATAGAAAAAATATTATCGAAGCTATTGCACTTTCTGCTGAAGACGCAGGGGAATTTTTCACAACATTAAAAATGACAAAAAAAGAGCAAGAAATTTCTGGAGTATTAATGAAAGAAATAAATGCTCGTGTGCAATTCTTACTCAACGTCGGACTTGAATATCTATCACTCGATCGCCGTGCAAATACACTCTCGGGGGGTGAAGCACAGCGCATTCGCCTTGCTTCACAATTGGGTTCGCGCCTCGTCGGTGCTCTTTATGTGCTCGACGAACCTACAATAGGCCTTCATCAGCGTGACAATGAACGCCTTATAAAAACACTTCTTGATTTGAGAGATTTAGGAAATACGATCATTGTCGTCGAACACGATGAAGATACTATATATTCTTCTGATTATATTGTTGATATCGGTCCGAAAGCTGGACGCCACGGAGGTGAAGTTATTGTTGCAGATTATTTAGATGATTTACTTACTGCAAAAAAGAATGATAGCAAATCCCGCACACTAGGATATTTGCGCGGAGAATTGAAAATCCCTATTCCTGATAAAAGAAGAGATAACGACAAAGGAAAATTAAAAGTTGTTGGCGGAAAAGTTTTTAATATAAAAAATCTCAATGCAGAAATTCCACTAGGTAAACTTGTTTCTATCACCGGAGTTTCAGGTTCTGGTAAATCTTCTTTTATGTATGAGATTTTGTATAAAAATCTACAAGCAAGACTTGAAAGAAAATATAGAAGTAATCAGACGTTTAATTGTGCAAGTTTTACTGGTAGTGAATACGTACAACGCGTTGTCCTTATCGATCAATCGCCGATAGGCCGTACGCCGAGGTCAAACATCGCGACATACACGGGTGCATTCTCTTTCATTCGCGATATGTTTGCTGAGACAGAAGAAGCACGTTTTCGTGGATGGAAATCAAATCGTTTTTCTTTTAATGTTAAGTCTGCTTCCGGTGGAGGTCGTTGTGAAGCGTGTGAAGGTAATGGTGAGATAGCTGTCGAGATGCATTTCTTGCCTACGGTTTATGTGACTTGTGATGTTTGTGGAGGAAAAAGATTTGATAAAGAAACTCTAAAAGTAAAATACAAAAAGAAAAATATTCATGAAGTTTTGGAAATGACTATCGAAGAAGCAGTTGTTTTCTTCGACGAGATTCCAGCTATCTATGATCGTATGAAGACTCTCATTGATGTTGGTTTAGGATATGTGAAGCTTGGTCAATCTGCGACGACACTTTCTGGTGGAGAAGCACAAAGAGTTAAAGTCTCAAGCGAGCTCTTCCGCCCATATTTAGAAAAGACTGTTTACTTGCTCGACGAGCCGACTGTGGGACTGCATTATGATGACGTAGTAAATTTAATAAATGTTTTGGAGAAACTAGTACAAAAAGGACACAGTGTTATCGTCATCGAGCACAATATGGATTTGATAAAATCCTCCGACTACTTACTCGACTTCGGCCCTGAAGGCGGTTTGAAAGGAGGCACGCTCATTGCGAAAGGCACACCTGAAGAAGTTGCCAATACTCCGAAATCATATACTGGAAAATATTTGAAGAAAGTATTGCGAAAGTAGGTAAAATAAAAAGGGTCTCTTTCGAGTTGCCCTTTAATAAATTTAATTTAGTGGTATCATGTCTCTTCCGTTTTGTACGAAACCAATCTTCCAAGCATTATAGCTTGAATCTATAACTATGTACCAATCATGTCCAACTGGACCATCACTTGTTACCCAGGCAATTTTTACAGCTTTTGGAAATTCTGAGCGCAGGATTTCCATAGCATTTTCTTTTCTGTATGGTTGATAACTTTTTATTAAAATCATAATAGAAAAGGAAAAAATCAAAATTATGCCAAGTATGTCTATAAATTTCCGCATGTTTTTATTTTTTTTTTAAAATGTGAACTTTTGTTTATTTAAAATTTATGATACTATAACATCTATGCAAAGTCAAGAACTCAAAAAATTCAATATTCCAGACAAGCCGGGAGTTTACTTTTTCTTGAAAGGGAAAGATATTTTGTATATCGGCAAAGCGACGTCTTTGAAAGACAGGACAAAGAGCTATTTCGGCAAGGATATTATAAATACTCGCGGTCCTCTTATTTTAGATATGGTTTTCAAAGCAGATGCTATTAAATATCAAGAAACTGACAGTGTACTTGAAGCTCTTATTCTAGAAGCGAACCTCATAAAGAAGCACCAGCCATATTACAATACGAAAGAAAAAGATGATAAGAGTTTCAATTACGTTTGTATTACAAAACCTGCCCGCGCAGGCGGGGATGAAATACCGAAAGTCATCATTGTCCGTGGTAGAAATTTAGAACAGAAAAATTATTCAAAAATATATGGTCCTTTTCCAAATGGCAGACAGTTGAAAGAAGCTCTTAATTTAATCAGAAAAATATTTCCATTTCTTGATGAAAAATCTCGTATCAAAGGTTCATATGAATTCTATAGACAGATCAAACTTATTCCAGATCAGAAAGAAATAATATTTCAGAATATAAAAAACATAAAACTGCTTTTCGAAGGTAAGAAGAAATCAATATTAAAGAATCTCGAGAAAGAAATGAAAATGTATGCAAAAGCTCACGCTTTCGAAAAAGCAGGGGAGATAAAGAGACAGATTTTTGCATTACAACATATTCAGGATGTTTCTTTGATTAAAGAGGATAGGTTCCAGAAGAATGCTTTTGAAAAAGTCCTCGGTTCTCCTCGCTCTGCTCGGCCAGACATTTCCCAAAAGCATTCTTCTTTCAGAATTGAAGCTTATGATGTTGCTCATATGAGTGGTAAAAATATGGTTGGTGTTATGGTTGTACTTCATGACGGCGAGCCGGCAAAGAATGAATACAGGAAATTTATAATAAAAAATTACACTAGCTCAAATGATACAGGCGCGCTTTCAGAAATGCTCACAAGGCGTTTCAAACATACAGATTGGCAAATGCCAGATTTGATAGTTGTGGATGGAAGTACAGCACAGAGAAATGCCGCGCTCAAAATTTTGAAAGAATATAATTTGAAAATCCCAGTTTCAGCAGTGGTCAAAGATGATAAGCATAAAGCAAAGATGATCCTATCTGCTGATCCAAAATTAAAGAAAGATATACTTTTGGCCAATAGCGAGGCGCATAGATTCGCCATAAAATACCACAAAGAAAAGCGCAATAAAAGCTTTATTTTATAGGTTTTTATAAAATTTGCACTATTTTTTACTTAAAGTGTTATAATATATATGAGTCGATTTATTAATTTTAAAATAATAAATTAATTTTATGGTACTAGGAGGACACTAATTTTAAGTAAAATAAAAAGATATCCTAATAAGGATATCTTTTTATTTTTATTTTTATGAATACGCATACAGTAAAAACAGACAAAAAAATATGTAGTGCTTGTGGTACAGCACCGACGAATCATCATTTGATGTATTTTTCTAGTGTTGTAGATAATATGATCGCAAGTATTGGTAAACCAATTTTTACTTTTTTATTTAGAGGTAAGGGTTCACAAAAATTGGTAGATAATATGGAAAAGATAGCTTTTTCTATATTTAACTTTTTCCATTTAATAAGATACAGTGACGATATAGAAAAAGCTATAACAGGACGCTCTACTTTGATGTGGGAAGAAGCTCGTCGTCGTGGTATAAAAATGCAACAAGCTGTTTTATTTGGAAAACATATTGATTATTATAAAGCCCATGTAAAAGGTAAGGATATTATTTTTCAAAGTTTACCTATTCCACCTTGGCTTCCTCAGACTGGTTATGACTGGATAGATGATAAATTAATTTTTGCAAAAAAATTACAAGATGCAGGTATGCCAAGCCCAGCTACGAGACTCATTTCAAATATTAAAGAAGCGTATGAAGCTTTTGACTCTTTAAAGAAACCTATTATTGTAAAACCACAATCAGGTTCACGAGGACGACATACTACAACAAATATAAATACAAAAGAAGAAATGAAATACGCTTTTGATTTAGCAGAGCAAATAAGTCCTACAATGGTTGCGCAAGAACACCTTTTTGGCTCTGTATACAGAGCGACGGTTGTGAATAATGTTTTAGTTGGTTTTTTCCGCGCTGATCAACCTCAAGTAGTAGGGGATGGTGTTTCTACTGTTTCTGAATTAATTGCAGAAAAAAATAAAAACAGATCAGAGCGTATTTCAGAAATTTTAATTACTGAAGAAATTATTAATTTTTTAAAGAGAGAGAATTATACCTTAGAAAGTATCGTACCGAAAGATGAAGTTGTACATCTTTTAGCAAAAACAGGTAGACTTTATGGTGGTTATACGAAAGAAATGCTCCCAGAAGTACATCCTAAAATGCATTCAATTTTTAAAAAAGCAGGAGAGATAGTTTCTGTACCTGTGGCTGGTTTCGATTTGATTATTGAAGACCCAAAAGCTGATCCTGATACACAAAATTGGGGTATTATAGAATGTAATTCTTTACCATTTATCGATTTGCATTATTTTGCTCTTGAAGGTGAACCAGTAAATGTCGCTACATTTATTTGGGATTTGTGGAAATAAATTATTTATTTTTTTTCAGCAAATATTTTTAGTGTTATAATATACTCATGTTAAAAGTTGGTGTTATTCGTGGAGGAGTGAGTAATGAATACGATACTTCACTTTCTAGTGGGGGCAATATTCTTTCACATTTGCGTAGTGAAAAATTAAATAATAAATACAAAGCTTTTGATGTTTTGGTAGACAAAGCTGGTATTTGGCATCTAAATGGAATACCTGTAAATTTTAAAAAATTAGCAGAATCTATAGATGTCGCAATAAACACTTTGCATGGTGAATTTGGACAAGATGGGGAAGTGCAGAGAATTTTAGAGAGTTACAATATTCCTTATACTGGTTCAAATTCTCTATCTTCTGAATTTGTTTTTAATAAGGATTTTTTAAAAAAACATTTAAATAAAAATGGTATAAAAACTCCTAGGCATATTATCATTCCAGCTTATCAAAAAGATTTTGATGGTGATATAGAAAATTATGCACAAAAAAAAGCCCATGAAGTATTTAATAAATTTTCTCCTCCTTGGATTATAAAACCTCTTACTTCTGGCTCTTCATTTGCTATACATGTATGTAAAACTTTACCTGAGCTTATTCGAGTTTTTAAATTAGAAGAGATTTTGAAAATAAGTGTAATTGTAGAAGAAATGATAATTGGTAAACCAGCCAATATTTCTGTCGTAAAAAATTTTAGAGGAAAAGAATTGTATGCAACACTTCCAGGCAATTTCTCTACAGAAGAAAAAAAGGAATTGGAAAATCTCGCTACTCACATGCATTCTACTTTAGGATTGGGGCACTTTTCACAGAGTGAATTTGTTGTGTCTAAAAAGGGTATCTATGCATTACATGTAAGTACATTACCTATATTAGCCCAAAATGCTGTTTTTGAGAGTCATTTATCGGCTATTGGTGTCGACACAGTTCAATTTATAGAACATATTATAGGGCTTGCTTTAGAGTAAGTATATAAGGTAAAATTAGTTTGCAATATACAAAAAATGTAGTAATATTGTTGTGTTAGAGAAATTTTGGGCCCTTAGCTCATCTGGCTAGAGCGCCTCATTTGCAATGAGGAGGTGGCAGGTTCGAGTCCTGTAGGGTCCACCCAAAGAAACATCAGCGAAATTAGAAATGCGGAGCGATTTTGCGGGAGCCAAAATCGCGCTGTGAATTTTTTCAAAACCCTTTCCGCCTACGGCGGAAGCGGTGAATTCCCAAAGCTCCCCCC
>JACCDG010057663.1_pt1 | contig 66214 bp, 124 predicted proteins | sample 7442471 | NCBI WGS metagenome assembly JACCDG01 (sample SAMN15323444, study PRJNA562643) | freshwater metagenome | isolation source: river surface water | place: USA:Blue River Watershed | collected 2017-08-17 | reverse complement strand
TATGTTTCTGCTGGCTGTGCGTTAACGTAGCCCGAATAGTTTGTAAGCAACAACGCCAAGCAAACTACCGATGCCAATCTTTTTATATGTATCATCGCCTTTAGCCTTTATTTCAGCCGGTACTTTATCAGGATTTGCATTCCACATTTCTTTGGCTTGTTCACCAATTTTACCTTCATATGGGCAAGGTGTTCCAGCAGCCATCATTGCATCCCATACTCTACGATCTTGACACATTGTAGCAACAGCGGCTACCTTCATTCCCATATCATAAAGTGTTTTGCTTAACTTCAATCTTTCGCAATTCTCATCACGAACTGTTCCACCAGAACTTACGCCAAAGATTTGTGTTTGTACCGCACTGCTTGTACCAGTTGTACATAAATCACTATTGCCACCACTCATCATCGTAGGAGCAACAGCAGTTGGTGGTGCTTGAATAACCTTCTGAACAACTTCACTTTGATTCAAGTTTTTGTTGACCATTGAACCGCTTTGTATATTCTGATTTACATTGTTATTGGTTGAAGAAGACGTTGCAGTTGAAGTGTTGATATTTCTATTCGTCATGTCACCACTATTCACATTGTTATTGGTGTTAACACTTGTAGATGTGCTTGCTGAAGTATTGGTATTGACATTATTGTTATTATTCGTCATGGTACCAGTATTCACATTGTTATTAGTGTTAACACTTGTGGAAGTACTAGCATTCACATTGTTATTATTGTATGTCATGCTACCAGAATTCACATTATTATTGGTGTTTACATTGGTACTTGTTGATGTACTGGCGTTGACATTATTGTTATTGTATGTCATAGTTCCAGTATTCACATTGTTATTGGTATTAACACTGTTACTGTTGTTAATGTTTGTAGAAACACTATTAACGTTTGTGTTATTAGTGTTAACTGTCGTGGCAGTGCTGGTGTTATTAGTATTTACTGTGCTTGTACTTGTGGATGAACTATTGGTATCCACTAAAGTTTTCGAATCATAGGTCGTCTGTGCGCCAACTGATATAGACATGACAAAAAGCACCATTGCAATGGCCTTTTTAATCATTTGTTTTCCTTTTTAACCACTAATTTGATTGACAAAAAAGTTTTTTGATTGTATAATCGCAATGTCAAATAGGAATAATTTTTCTATCAATACATGTATTTATAAACGTTTTAAAGAGGATAAAAATGAAAATTATAACGATTAAACTGATAACACATGAAGAAGTTTTAGGTGAAGTGGAAAAAGAAACCACTGAATCTTTGACTTTAAAGAATCCCGTGGCAATTTCTATTGTTAGAGGTAAAGACGGTTCACCAAACGTAGGTTTCTCACCCTTCCCATTACATGCGGAACAAAAATCTGGATTTACAATTGACATAGATAAGAGACATATTGTATACTCATACGAACCAGCAGAAGACTTCAAAAGCAACTACAACCAATTATTTGGTTCTGGTATAATTCTACCAAAACAACAAAGCATCATCACCGGTTAATGAAAAATTTTTATACTAATGTTCAAAGCCTTGGCGGTAAAATACTTTATCGTGGCTTCCGTGGCGGCAAAAAAATCAAAGCAAAAATTGATTACGAACCAAAACTTTATTTGCCTGCCACAAAAATTGCAACACACAAATCACTTGACGGTTCTCCTTTGGTAGAAAAGAAGTTTGATTCCATTTACGAAGCGAGAGAATACATCAAGAAATTCGACAGTGTTTCCGGTGCACCAAAGATTTATGGTCAAACCAGATATGAATATGCATTCATTGCCGAACAACACCCAGAGATGATTGAATGGGATCAAGATAAGATTGACGTTGCAATTATCGACATTGAGGTTGGTTCTGAAAATGGTTTCCCAGATCCTTATCAGGCCAACGAACCAATCACCGCAATCGCATGGAAAACCCTTGGTGGTCACATGTATGTATGGGGCTGCGGTGACTTTGTTAATCATCATCCAGACAAAGTTAATTACCATAAATGCAAAGACGAATGGTCAATGTGCAAGTCTTTCTTGACTGCATGGGCGACCAAAACACCTGATGTATTAACTGGTTGGAACACCAAGTTCTTTGATGTGCCATATCTTGTTAATCGTTTACGGAAGATTCTTGGTGAAGATGAAACTAAGAAACTATCACCATGGAATTACATCTCTGAACGTAAAACCGTGATTAATGGCCGTGCAATGACTGCATATGGTTTTCTTGGTGTTGAACAACTTGATTATATTGAATTATACAAATGGTATGCACCAGGCGGCAAGTCACAAGAATCTTATCGTCTAGACAATATCGCCAACGTAGAACTTGGTGAAGGTAAAATTTCGTATGATGATTATGATAACCTGCACGACCTATACAAACGCAACTATCAATTGTTTATTGAATATAACATCAAAGATGCATTGCTGATTGAACGGTTGGAAGACAAACTGAAATTGGTTGAATTGGGATTGACTCTTGCATATGATACGAAATGCAACTATGAGGATATCTTTGCACAAACCCGTATGTGGGATTCGATGACATACTCATACCTCTATCAAAAGGGCATCATTGTTCCACCAAGAGAGGTGCAAGAAAAAGATTCTGCTTTTGAAGGTGCATATGTTAAAGATCCTCAAACAGGTAAACATGATTGGGTTGCATCGTTTGACTTGAATAGTCTGTATCCACATTTGATGATGCAGTACAACATTTCACCAGAAACATTGATTGAACCTGAAAAATACACACAGGAAATGCGTGACATTCTTTCTCAAGGTGTATCTGTAGATAAACTTTTGAAAAGACAAATTGACATTTCAAAATTGGAAAATGCAACTATCACACCAAATGGTCAATTCTTCCGTACTGATATTCAAGGCTTTCTACCAAAAATGATGGAAGAAATGTATGAAGATCGGAAGAAGTTTAAAAAGTTGATGTTGAAAGCCCAACAGGAAAAAGAAAATGAGAAAGACGAATCTAAACAATATGATATTGAAAAACGAATTGCCAGACTCAACAATCTACAACTCGCTAAGAAAGTCTCTCTCAATTCTGCTTATGGCGCTTTGGGTTCTCAGTATTTCCGATTTTATGACCTACGTATGGCTTTGGGTGTTACTACTGCTGGTCAGCTTTCTATTCGTTGGATTGAAGGCAAAATCAATGAATGGATGAATAAGGTCCTTCAAACTGAAAATGGTGATTATGTAATTGCATCTGATACAGATTCTATTTACCTAAGATTAGGTGAACTTGTGGATAAATTCATCAAAGATACAAGTGACAAAAGCAAAGTGATTGCTTTGATGGATAAAATTTGTGAAGAAAAGATCCAACCATACATCGATAAATCATACAAGGAATTGGCTGATTACGTTCATGCATACGACCAGAAAATGCAAATGAAACGTGAGGGTCTTTCTGATAAAGGTGTTTGGACTGCCAAGAAACGTTACATATTGAATGTATATAATAATGAAGGTGTTCAGTATGCCGAACCTAAGATGAAAGTCATGGGTTTAGAAATGATTAAATCTTCCACACCTTCGGCAATCCGTGAGAAGATGAAAGAAACAATTAAGTTGATGATGACCGGTACCGAATCTGAAGTACAAAATTATATTGCAAAATTCAGAGAAGATTTTCGTAAATTGCCTGCTGAAGAAATTTCTTTTCCTAGAGGTTTGAATGGGCTAAATACTTATTCAGATTCGGTGTCACTATACAAGAAAGGTACACCAATTCATGTACGTGGCGCAATTGTTTACAATCATCATTTGAAATTGTTTCAATTGGAAAAGAAATATCAAAAAATTCAAGAAGGTGAAAAAATTAAATTTACCTATTTGAAGATGCCAAATCCTATGAAGGAGGATGTGATTTCTTTTCCGACAAGAATACCAAAAGAATTTAAGCTTGACGAATATATTGATTATGATGTACAATTCGATAAAGCATTTCTTGAGCCAATTAAAATCATTTTGGATTGCATGAAATGGAAAGCCGAAAAAACAAGTTCATTAGAGGACTTCTTTAGTTAATATATAAATTTGAGGATAAACATGAGCATACTTGATAAAATCAAAAAGAACAGTTCTATCAAAGATTCGGCGATTCTGTCCAAATCAAAATTCTTTACACAAAAAGATATGATTCCGACACCTGTGCCGGCAATTAACATTGCCCTTTCTGGCAAGCTTGATGGTGGTTTAACACCAGGATTAACAATGTGGGCAGGTCCTTCAAAACACTTTAAGACCGCATTCTCACTTTTGATGGCAAAATCATATCTCGACAAATATCCAGATTCGGCTCTGTTGTTTTATGATAGTGAGTTCGGTACTCCACAGAGTTACTTTGATAGCTTTGGTATTGATACTAACCGTGTTCTTCATACTCCACTTACTGACATTGAACAATTGAAGTTCGATGTTATGCAACAGTTAACCAATCTTGAACGTGGTGAAAGGTTGATTATCGTTATTGATTCGATTGGTAATTTGGCTTCCAAGAAAGAAGTTGATGATGCACTGGATGGCAAATCTGTTGCAGATATGAGCCGTGCAAAACAAGTTAAATCTTTGTTTCGTATGGTTACACCACACCTATCACTCAAAGATATTCCAATGGTTGTTGTGAATCACACATACAAAGAAATTGGTATGTTTCCTAAAGATATTGTCGGTGGTGGCACTGGTTCATACTATTCAGCCGACAATATCTTTATCATTGGTCGCCAACAAGAAAAAGATGGTACCGAAATTACTGGCTACAATTTTATTATCAACGTAGAGAAATCACGATATGTCAAAGAAAAATCTAAAATACCTGTTTCTGTATCTTTTGACGGTGGTATTAGCCGTTGGTCAGGTTTACTTGATATTGCTCTGGAATCCGGACATGTCATCAAACCTTCAAACGGGTGGTACAGCAAAGTGGATGTTTCCTCTGGTGAAGTAGAAGATAAAAAATATAGAGAGAAAGACACACACTCAAAAGAGTTTTGGATGCCTTTATTGAAACAAAAATCTTTTGCTGAATTTATTGAAAGTAGATATAGAGTTGCATCAACAGATATTCTACAATCTGATGTTGATGAAACATTTGCAACTGAAACTATGGAAGAAGAAAAATGACTGAAGGAATAGATTACTGTTTCATATATCCAAAAAATGATGGTTCATCGGTACATATAAAGTTTCTGGAAGGACCATATAAGGGCACCATATTCAAATATGGCAAAGTCAAGATCAAAGAAGAAGGTGACCAAGTATATTTACTTTTTGCATATGATGTGTTAGAATCAGAAATATCGAAGCCAAAAAAACTCGAAAAGGATGAAAACTTTAAGAATTACATTGGTGATTTGTTAGTTGAAATAATGTCATCCAATATTGAACAGGAAATTATAGATGAGAGTGGAACAAACGATTCTAAAGAATCTAATTTACAATGAAGAATACTTACGAAAAGTTTTGCCTTTCTTGAAGGAAGAATACTTCAACGATAGAACCGAAAAAGCAATTTATAATGAGATTACATCGTTCACAGATAGTTACAATTCTTCACCAACGATTGAAGCAATTGAACTGGCCATCAAAGAAAGGCGTAATATTACGGATGATGAGTTACAGAAATGCGAAACTTATCTTAAAGAAATTGAATCGTTTAGCAAAGAACAATCCCAGATTCAATGGCTTGTTGATAAAACCGAAAAGTTTTGCCAAGAAAAAGCCATTTACAACGCTGTATTGGCGTCTATTTCGGTTTTGGATGGCAAAGACAAAACACACGACAAAGGTCAGATTCCCAAGATACTATCGGACGCCTTGGCGGTAAGTTTCGATGCATCTGTCGGCCACGATTATTTGGAAAATTCGGAAGAACGATTTGAATTTTATCATAGAAAAGAAGAAAGAATTCCTTTTGATTTAGATTATTTTAACAAGATAACAAAAGGTGGATTGCCAGTAAAAACACTTAATATTGCATTGGCAGGTACCGGTGTCGGTAAATCATTATTCATGTGTCATGTTGCAGCTGGTTGTATGGTACAAGGCAAAAATGTTTTGTATATAACCATGGAAATGGCTGAAGAAAAAATTGCAGAACGAATTGATGCGAATCTATTGAATGTTACTGTTGATGATTTGGTTAATTTATCTAAAGACATGTATGATAAAAAGATTGAACGTCTTCGTGAAAAAACTGTTGGTAAATTAATCATCAAAGAATATCCAACAGCTTCAGCTTCAGTTACACATTTCAGGACATTATTAAATGAACTCAACCTTAAAAAATCTTTTGTTCCTGATATCATTTTTGTTGATTACCTTAACATTTGTTGTAGTTCTAGAATCAAAGCAGGAGCCAACGTCAACTCTTACACCTATGTCAAGGCTATTGCCGAAGAATTGCGAGGTCTTGCCGTTGAGTTCGGAGTACCAATCGTATCTGCTACACAAACTACAAGAAGTGGATTTACTTCTTCCGACCCAGGTTTGGAAGACACAAGTGAGTCTTTTGGTTTGCCAGCAACAGCTGACCTGATGTTTGCTTTAATTTCCTCTGAAGAATTGGAAGAACTAGGACAAATTATGGTCAAACAATTGAAGAATCGTTACTCTGATCCTACCATGTATAAAAGATTTACACTAGGTATTGACAGAGCAAAAATGAGATTGTATGATGTGGAACAATCCGCACAAGATGGTATAATTGATTCTGGTAAACAAGATAAACCACTGAATACATTTGGTACTAGAGAAAAATTTAACAAAAAATCTTTTGATAATTTTAAAGTATGAACCTGACATTCGATGATGCACTTCATTGTGCAAAAGCCATACAGAACTATTTCAATAATTATGACCGCATAGATCAATATATGCGTGACCAAAAATTGGATTCTTTGGTTGGTTATTCTTCTGGTGGAATTTTGGGTTCTATAGAAGATGATTTATTTTCTGATTTTGACATGCATCCAAATGATATGGATTTTGATGTTTTCGAAATGAAATCTGATAATTGGGAATCTATGTTGAATATTACATCTTCACACATTAATATTTCACCAGTCGGCCGTCAGATTCGTTTGGGTGTACAAGAGAAAAAAACTGGAAAATATGTTGGTTTTCTGAGACTTGGTTCTCCCGTCATTAATATGAGACCTAGAAATGAAATGTTGGGTCAGGTATTCACGAAAGAAAAAAGTTGGAGTGAAAGATTCAATCATTCTGCAATGATGGGTTTCGTTATTGTTCCCGCACAACCATTTGGTTATAATTATCTTGGTGGAAAATTGTTGGCAGCCATTTGCGTTTCACACGAAATTCGTCAAATAGTAAATGCAAAATATGGTATGAATTTGTGTTTGTTTGAGACAACAAGTTTGTATGGTAACACCAAAGCAGTTTCACAATATGACGGAATGAAACCGTTTATTCGATACAAAGGATTAACTGACAGTGATTTTATCCCAATGATACACGGGAAAACTTATGATGATTTACGTGTCTTTGTGGAAAATAGAATTGGTAATATTGTGAAGAAAGAAGCTTCTAGTAAAAAACTTAAAACTACCATGAAGATTATAGATTTGGTGAAATCTTCTTTGAAAGATACGCCCGAAGGAAATACTTTCATCGAAACTATCCGGGATGCGAAAGGATTGACGGAACAGAAAAGATATTACATCAGTGATTATGGTTTCAAAAACATGATTGATTATGTAAACTGTAAAACTGACACACTTGTTCCTGGTGAAAACTATGACAAGCATAATCTTTCTAACGTAATTTCTTGGTGGAAAAACAAAGCATCAAATCGTTACGAAAATCTTAAAACGGAAAACAAACTAAGGAATGAACTTGAAGTCTGGACCTCTGGAAAAACTATTGATATCATCAGATAAATAGTTTTATTTGGGGTTAATGATGGCAGCACAACAAGGTTTTCAATATGAAATAAATGCAGCTAATATATTGAAACCAATGGGTTTAGTTCCAAAATCTTTTGTTCCTGCTGGTGCCGGACATGACCAACCAGATTTGATGTTGGAACACAAAAAAATTAAGGCTGGATGTGAATTAAAAATAACTGCTGCTTCAGCTGGTTCATTGGTATTAAAATATGACATCAAAGATAAAAGAAATCCTTGGAAATTTGGTGATATCAGTGATGATGATGCAGAAAAATATTTCATTAAAAATTTAGCAGATGAAATTAATTTATTTGATATAATTAAAAAACAATGGAAAGAAATTCCATTCAAAAGAGAAAAGGATGATTTGTGGAAAGCCACTGCTGGAAAATTGTCTAAAAAAGAACAATATGAAAGAGATAGAGATACGTTTCAAGATATTCGTGGAGAAATATCTGCAACAAAAATTGAACAGTATTATAACAAAAAAGATACATATTATGTAAATGTTGGTACACACGGATTCTATTTGATGGGTTCTAAAAATCCATTAAAATTAAAAAATGTTCCAACTTTTGGATCATCCGCAAAAGCAACTTTCAGAGCTAGAGTACAATATAAAGGAAGTGATAATTATCAATTTACTTTTGAAATGCAATTCTCCATACCATCAAGTAAAAAATCACCATACAATATAGCTCCTGTTGATGGTAAATCTGTCAGTATCATTAAAGATAAATTAAATTTAAATTGTTTCACATAAAATGCCATTAACTAATTTCGACAAAATACTTAAAGAGTATGAAAATATAGAAGAAGATGATGACTTTGGTTTTTCAGCTGTATCAGAAGATGATTATAACAAAGTCATTAATGAAACAGCCGAAACAGCAGAAGCGTACAAAGCAAAATTAGAAGAAGTTGAAAAACTTATTTTGCCATTCTTAACCAAATTACTCAAGACGGCCGACAAAGAATACATATATTGGCCTAATCGCAAAACAGCAATCGAAAAACAAATTGAAAAGATTTTGAAACTGACAAGAGGTTAAATTATGAGTGCAACGGTGATTATACCGACAACTGGTTCTCCAGTTTTACGTGATTCTATACAAAGTGTGTTAGATCAAACCTATGATACAAAATGTTATATTGTGTCTGATGGTAAAGAATCTCATTCTAAAACCAAAATAATCACCGATGATTATAGGTATAGCAAAAAAATTGAAACGTGTTATTTACCAATAAATGTCGGCGCAAACGGATTTTATGGTCACCGAGTGTATGCATCATTTCCACATTTGATTGATACAAAATATGTTTTGTTTTTAGACCAAGATAATTTTTTTGATAAGAACCATGTTCAAAGCTGTATTGATCTTATTGAGTCTAAAGATTTGGATTGGTGTTACACACTGAGAAAAGTTGTAGATAAAAATAAAAATTACTTGTGTAATGATGATTGTGAATCTTTAGGTAAATGGCAAACTTATCACGGCGTACAGTTGGTAGACACTAGTACCTATTGCCTTAAAACAGAAGTTGCAATAAAATCTACACACATATGGCATATGAAATGGGGAGCAGACAGATTATATCCTTCTGTTATGTTTCAACATTTTCCAAAATTCGATTGTACTGGAGAATACACATTAAATTACAGAATGGATGGCAATCCAGGTTCTGTAAATGTTGACTTCTTTATGAATGGCAATAAAATAATGAATGACAAATATAATGGAGTATTCCCATGGCGAAAAATTTAATTATTGGTGGTTTTTCTGGTTACAATTTTAATCAATTGAAACCTTGGGTTGAATCGATTGCTGATGTTGGAATGAATGCAGATAAGTGCATGATTGTTGGTAATACAGATAACAATACTTTGGAAAAATTACAAGAGAGAGGGTTCAATATTGTCAAATTTGAGCCTCAACAAAATTTACCTCCACACATACCAAGATGGATACATGTTTATAATTTTCTAAAAGAAAACGGACACAACTACGAAAATGTAGTAATGACAGATTTGAAAGACGTATACTTTCAAGCTGATCCTTTCAAATGGATGGAAGAAAATCTTGGTGATAAAAAAATTGTGGCTGGTTCCGAATGTTTGTTATACAAAGATGAACCATGGGGTAATCAGAATTTAATGGATACATTTGGTCATTACATACACAATCAATTCAAAGAATATGAAATTTACAATGTTGGAGTATTGGGTGGAAAAACAGAATATCTGAGAGACTTGTTTCTACACAATTTCCTATTGGCCCTACGTGTTCCTGGTGCATTGGATCAAGGTACATTCAATCTACTAATGCATACACATCCTTATAAAGATATTGTTCTATTTGCGAAACAGATGGATGGGTGGGCTTGTCAAGCAGGCACAGTAGCCGATCCAACAAAGATGGATCAATTCAGACCAAATCTTCTGGAACCAGAGCCAATATATAAAGATGGTATTGTGTATACTTCAAAAGGTAAACCCTTTACAATTGTTCATCAATATGATAGAGTGCCTGAATGGAAGTCACACATACAAAAGAAATATCAACAAGAAGAAATGAGTAATTATTTCATTTATAGAACATAAGGTGATTTGAAATGAAGAAATTGTTATTGACCGGCGGTGCCGGCTTTGTGGGTCATCATGTCATAGATTATTTTTTGAATAATACTGACTACGAAATTATTAGTTTAGATAGATTGGATTTTTCAGGTAATCTAAATCGAATTCATGAAATTTTGAAATCTCATTCTGAAGAAAATAAAAAAAGAGTGAAGATTGTTTATCATGACCTCAGAGCTGAATTCAACCAACAACTCATTGACCAACTAGGTGACGTTAATGTCATTCTACATCTTGCTGCAGCATCACATGTTACAAGGTCAATCAAGTATCCTTTAGAGTTCATAAATTCCAATATTATTGGTACCGCAAATCTATTGGAATATGCAAGAGTGTTACCAAACTTGGAAAGAATGATTTACTTTTCAACCGATGAGGTGTTTGGTCCTTCGATTGGTGATATTCCTTTTACTGAATATGATAGATACAATGCATCAAATCCATACTCTGCATCTAAAGCTGCAGCTGAAGAATTATGTGTCGCATATCAAAATACTTATAAGTTACCAATCTACATAACTCACACCATGAACATTTATGGTGAGAGACAAAATCCAGAAAAGTATATTGCAATGTGCATGGAGAAAATAAAGAACGGTGAAACATTAACAATACACATTAATACAAAAACCAATTACATTGGTAGCCGGTGTTATCTACATGCTCAGGATGTGGCTGATGCATTGTTATTTTTACTGAAATTGGAAAACTTGAAGTTTCCAAAAAATCATAGGGGAGGTCATTGTCCCAAGTTTAACATATCGAGCAATGTTGAATTGAATAATTTGGAAGTCGCTAAATTAATTTCTGAAGAAATGAGTTTGCCATTAAAATATGAATTGACTGATCCAAATATAGATAGACCTGGCCATGATTTTCGTTATCTCATTTCTGGTGAATATATGAAATCTCTTGGATGGGAACCAAAAATTTCAACCAAAGACAGAATAAAAGAATTAGTTCAATGGTATATTAATGGAGAAAAATAATGAGTGATGTAATTACATTTAACACAGTGACACAAGCTTTTAATCAAACAAAAAGTTTTTTCAAATGTTCTGGTTATGGACTCGGTGCTTTGATTTCAAAAATCGATAATCCAAAAGGTCTTGAGATTGGTTGTGATATTGGGGATACAAGCAACTTTTTGTTAGATTCCAATCCCACATTAAATTTAACTTCAATCGATCCATATATTAATTATGTGGATTGGAATGGAGCCAATTTGAATGAAAGAGAAGTTGTTTTCAATAGAATGTCCGAAAGATTAAAGGGATATTCAAACAGATTTACATTGATTAGAAAATACTCGGATGATGCTGTTGATTTATTTGAAGATGAACAATTTGATTTTATCTTTATTGATGGTTTACACACATATGACCAGCTCAGTAAGGATTGTTTGAACTATTATTCGAAATTAAAACCTGGCGGTATTTTTTCTGGTCATGATTTCACTGCAATTCCTGGTGTAAATAAAGCAGCAAAAGAGTTTGCAGAAAAAGTTAATAAACAAATTTTAACTACTGAATGTGATGTTTGGTATTGGTACAAATGAAAAAGTGTATAGTTTTATCTGGTCATTATAGGACTTTTGATACAACTTGGAAAAATATCAAAAGTTTTATTGATTTGAATCAATTGGATGTTTATTGTCATCTTTGGGAAGACAATGATTTCAATGAAAAAAACAGGCATCTACAATCAATTATTGATAGATTAGAAATTTCTTCGGAAAGAATACTAACCGAATCTCCTAATATTCATAAACAAAAATTTATGGATCTTGAAAAGAGAGTTAAAACAAATAATCCAAAACCAAATCTAATTATTAAAGACAGCATTTGGAATGCAACTTCTATGCACTATGCAAGAAAAACTGCGTATGATTTGATTAAAGAAGAATATGATGTTTTAGTATATTGTCGTTATGATTTAATTTTTGATAACATTTTTAAATTTCAAAATGTTGATTGTATTTTAACACCAGAAGCTGAATGTTATAATTTAATGTCTGATATATTTGCAATTATGCCATTCCAGTTTGCCAAAAATTATTTCTTTTTTGATGATTTTGAAAGATTGTTATCGACACAATTTGAACCTGAATTTGAGGAATGGTTAAACGTTGTACACAAATATGGTGAACACAATATTAAAATACACAAATACCATAGTTATAATACACACATGATGATGTTAAGGCACTTCATTATGACTAATACACCATATAAAATTTTAAATTTACCAGTTAGAATAAGATGAAAATAGCATTGTGTTTTTCTGGCCAGGCTAGGTCATTTGAAAAAGGTTACGAATATTATAAACGTAACTTGTTGGATCTTTATGATGTGGATGTTTATATTCACACTTGGAATTTCCAAAATAAAAATGAATTGTTGAAGTTATACAAACCTGTGGCTTCCAAAATAGAAGAACCCCCAATAGGTAATTATGATGCAATTTACACAAATACACCAAATGCAGAAAGACATCCTCCAAGATTTACGTATAGAATGATTTACTCAGCATACGAATGCAGTAAGTTAATTAAAGGTAATTATGATTGGATAATCAAGTCTCGTACAGATTATGCCTTGAATGTAGTTATTCCATTTAATGATTTGAACAGCAATAAATTGTATATACCAAATTGCAGAATGGTACCCGAAAGAGATTTTGGTAACGATCAATTCGCATTCGGTTCACAAAAAAATATGATGAAGTATATGTCAACTTATTTAAATATTGACAAATATTATAATAATGGAAATCAATTTATTGGTGAAGATATGATGAGGGCAAATCTACATGAACACAATCTGCATGGTGAAAATCTGGTATATTTAAATATGAACAATCCTTTTCCACCTGGTCCAAGAAATGGTACGTGGCATTCATTGATTCGTGATGATATTGACCAATGGACAAAATCTTAAAAGAATTAAAAGGTCATTCTGGAAGTCAAATATATTTGATGGAGAACGACCAGAGAATGTTTGTTCGAAAAATTGACAATGTGAAAAGAAATATTGAACGATTATCGGATTTGTATGGATTAGGATATCCTGTTCCAAAAATATACAATTATTCCGACAATATTATTGATATGGAGTATATTCATGGCTTAGACATGAAAAATCATTTGGCACACTCCAATATCGATTCTTTGGTTCTTTTCTTATTCGATTTAATTGACAGATTTTCTAGAAATACCACAACAAAAGATTATACTAAAATATATTTTGATAAATTAAAATGGATGGATGAATATAATATTTTTCCTTTCACAAAAGAACAATTGATAGAAAAGTTACCCAAAACATTACCAAAATCCACATATCATGGAGATTTGACACTTGAGAATGTAATGTACACCAAATCTGGTTTCCAATTAATAGATGCAGTAACAATTGAATACGATTCGTTCATATTTGATATTGCAAAGATGAGGCAAGATTTGGAGTGTAAATGGTTTCTAAGAGACTCTAATATCAAATTGGATGTGAAGTTAAAAAACATACAAAGAAAACTGAGACAAAAATATCCAGAAGCTTTCAATGATTCACTATTGATATTGATGTTATTGAGAGTATTTTTACACACAAAAAAGGATGATAAAAATTATCATTTTATTATGAAAGAGGTTAAAAGATTATGGAAGTAATTGTTCCCGCAGCTGGCTTATCAACCAGATTTCCTGACATGAAGCCAAAATATCTACTGTATGATTACAAACACAAGTTGATGTTATACAATGCAATAAAACCATACTTAACAAAAAATATTCCAGTAACTATTGGCATATTGAAAGAACATGACACCAAATATGATGCTTCATTATTCTTATCACACGAATTTGGAGAATCGGTCAGAGTTGTTGTTTTGGATGAACCAACTAGAGGTCCAGCTGATACAGTATATCAAATCTTACAGAAAGCTTCTATCGATGGTGAATTTTTAGTTAAAGATTGTGACAGTTTTTTTGAACACGAAATAACAGAAGGAAATTATATTTGTGTTTCTAATATAAGTGAACATGAAATATTGAAAAAATTGTCATCGAAAAGCTTTGTCATTTGTAACGAACAAGAAATAGTGGTAAACATTATTGAAAAGAAAGTTGTCTCTGATACTTTCTGTGTTGGTGGTTATAAGTTCAATTCTTCAAAAGAATACATGAATGCATTTGAAGAAATACAAAAGTATGCTGGAGAAATATTTGTTTCTGATGTGATAGGACAAATGTTAGACAGTAAGATTATATTTACCAAAAAAATAGTCAGTGATTATATTGATGTTGGCACAGCCCAAGACTGGTTCGAATACAACGATAAACCAGTTATTTTCTGTGATATAGATGGCACATTAATTAAAGCTCAGTCGCGGGTGGGTAAAAATTCATATTCGACGCCTGCTATACCTTTGGAAAAAAATGTGAAGAAATTATTGGAGTTGCAGGAAAAAGGAGCTCAAATAATCTTTACAACCTCAAGACCGTCAGAATATGGCGAAGAAACGGGGAAAATGTTATATGAATTAGGTTTTAGAGATTTCAATATGTTGATGGGACTATTGAATTCGAAACGAATATTGATTAATGATTTCAATAAATCGAATCCTTATCCTAGAGCAATATCAATTAACTTGTTTAGAGATGAGGATAACTTGGACAATTATCTATGATTATACCTAATAAAAATATTTTTATTGTTACATCATCATTGAAACCGACCATAGGTGTTTACACTTATGAGGAACGATTGAATCAAACGATTGCATCTTTAAAATCAATTAGAAAAAACGTTCCAGATGCAATCATTATTCTAACTGATGTATCTGTACAGCCTCTAACTGAAATGGAGGTTCAAATGATTACACATTATTCAAATGTTTTCATAAACAGTTCTGATGAACCAAACACAAAATTTTTCTCTGAAAAGGGAATGAAAAGCCATGCAGAAAATACTTTGTTATTTTCAACTTTGTTAACACTCAGACAAAATCCTCAAATTAGCCATCTTTTAAATTCGGCCAAAAGACTTTTTAAATTTTCCGCACGATCTGAATTGGAAGATGGTTTTAATATTAATGAATATGACAATCTATTTGGAAAATATGTCTTCAAAAAAAGAATTCCTACTTGGATGGATCAGATAAAGCATGGCGCAGACAATCTATTAATTACTAGAATGTTTTCTTTTTGTCCATCTTTGATTGATGATTATTTAGGAGTAATTCAAAAAAATATGCCAATAATGAATGAACTGGACACAGAACATGCCCATTTCGTAAATATCTCCCAAAAATACCTGGTAGAATTTGATAGGATTTATTGTTGGGGATATCTTGCTGGCAATGGAAAAATTGAGCATTATTGAGTACTATGTAGTTAACCCAATATTTTGATTTTTTGGTAAAGTATGTTACAATATCGTATAAATAACTCCACGGGCAACCAAAGTGTGTTGAATTCCTATCAAAAAATACGATGTTACCATTTAAAACTTTTTTAATCGAACAAGAAGATCCTGAAGAAGGCGCTAGCCGTCAGATTAAACACCTGACGCATGTGGAAGACCGCCCCCTCCAAAAAGGTGAAAAAGGTACTTCACATGCTATTTCTTCTCTGATGGCTGCTGCGGATCACATCTCAAAAGGTAAAAAAACATCAGAGTTAACTACCAAATATGACGGTTCTCCAGCAATCGTTTACGGCCATCATCCAAAAAATGGCAAGTTTTTTGTGGCTTCAAAATCTGCTTTCAACAAAACACCAAAAATTAATTATACACCAGCAGATATTGAAATGAACCATGGCCATGCTCCTGGGTTGGTTAAAAAATTAAAAGATGCTTTAACACACCTTCCAAAAATAGCACCAAAAGAAGGTGTGTATCAAGGTGATATGATGTTTGGGACAGATGCTGGAGATAAAAACAAAGAAAAAAATGGCGCCACATCTTTTCATCCAAATCCTTCAGGTTTAACTTATATTGCTCATGGCGATGAGTCTAATGCTGTCAAGAAAGCTAAAATTGGGGTGGTCACACATCTATCATATCATGGTGATGATTCCGCAAATTTAAATGCCTCACATGAAGTCAATCATGAGAAGTTTCAAAAACATCCAGATGTTTACTCTGTTGATCCTAGAATGGACACAAGTAAAGTCCATTTTGGTGCAAAAGATAAAAAAGAATTTAAAAAACATATAGACGCAGCTCAAGCTGTACATGATACACATGAATTAGACATGTACGATGGTACTAGAATGCACCACGGTATCGGCGGTCATTTGGAAACCTATATGAATCATACTGTCAGAAGTGGTGAACAACCCAATCACAAAAATTTTAAAAATTGGTTGGAAACCAAGAAAAATAAAGATATTGAAAAATTAAAGAGTGAAACGAATAAATCCAAAAAACAAGAAGAATTGAAAAATGAATTGGGTAAAATAGAGCGCAATAAAAATCATTATAATAATTTATTCAAATTACACAATCATCTACAAAGTGCAAAAAATGTTTTGATAAATGTAATGAATCAACACCAGCAATTTCAACATAAACATGGTGGTGAAGATGCGAATCCTGAAGGTTATGTTTTCCATCACAACAATGAAACTGATAAATTTGTAAACCGAGCAGAATTTTCTCGTAGAAATTTTGCTGGCATCAGAAACATTTAATAAAATGATAAAACCTTTTAAAAATTTTATAGTGGAAGGCCGAGGATTGTTAGCATCTTCTGGTAAAAATGCTGAAGATCATATTAAAAAGTATATTGAACCACATATTGGTTCTAAAGAATTTACTCATGTAACTTCGAAAGATTGGCACGATTTACCAAAAGGTTCTAGAATAAAAATAACAAAACATCCTGTTAACATTGAGGGTAAATATTATGTTCATGCGACCGATCAATATGAAAATAATCATTTTATACCAATGAGTAGGTTACACAAGCCGGGAGAAGCAAATAAAAATGAAGGTATAAGTTATGAACAAAATTTCGTTGAGAATAGAATGAAAAAACATGGTCTAATGCCACAACATTTATCTGGCGCCGGTTCATCATCTGGAACAGATTTTGTTATGGAAAACAGAAATAAAAAAATTTTACATCCAGCAACGGTTAATGGAAATTTATTAAATGGTGAAGCGAAAAACGGACATAAAGCAAATATGGGCCAATTGACTATACATTTTCATCCAAAAAAAGGTTGGCACATTTCAGATGCAGCAAGAAAATTGCGTCCTGAATATGCAAAACAAATAGAGAAAGCTGGTATTTTAAAACATTTAAATAAACACCATTATTATCCAGAAGGTGAAAAACGAACAGCTTCAGGCCGTGCGGAAACAATAATTGTTAAACATCCCAATTTGGAACCCGCCCACTCTTATTTAAAAGATCATCATGTGCATGTTTTACATGTTGGTGGTTATGGAACTTACTCTGTTGGTGATAAGGATATTACTGGTCATGGACTACCTCAAATATCTGGCAAAGGTGCTTGGCATATAAGAGAAAAACAAAAAGGTAATATATACGCAAAAACAGTAGCTTTTCAACTTGATGGTGTAAATGGTTTGAATAAAAGTCATGTGGATTTAGATAAAGATGAAGATTTATTCAACTTCAAGAAAACTTTAGGACATAAAGATTAAATGAAATCGTTTTTAGAAAAATTAGAATCTGATTCTAAAACCAATAAGCCAGTAGTTATGGCTGTTGGTCGTATGAATCCGCCCACAATTGGCCATGAAAAAATGGTCAATAAAGTTAAAGAAATTGCTAATGATTATAAAGCACCACATCATGTTATAATTACACATTCTGTTGATGCCAAGAAAAATCCTTTAGAAGTCGCAAAGAAACTCAAACATGCAAAAAGATTCTTTCCGAATACAAATATAGAAGCTTCAAGCAAAGAATTACCAACATTTTTACAACATGCAGCAAGATTAAATCAAATGGGACACGACCATTTAATTATGGTTGCCGGTTCGGATAGAGTGCCTGAATATGAACAAAAATTAAAGCAATATAATGGTTTTGGAAAAGGTTCATTATTTAATTTCAAGAGAATTGAAGTTAAATCTGCTGGCCAAAGAGATCCCGATGCTGAAGGTGCCGAAGGTATGTCTGCGTCTAAAATGCGTGAACATGCAAAAAATAACGATTTCAATTCATTTAAACAGGGTGTTCCGCCTCATGTTCCAGAAAAACATGCTAGAGAATTGTTCAGGGACGTTAGGTCAGGAATGGGAATAAATGAACATTATAGCAGAGGTGTTTTTAAAGCCATTTTTGTGACTGGTGGTCCAGGTTCTGGTAAAGATATTATCATAAGAGAGGCGATTGCTGAATCTAAAGCTGTCGAATTGAATCCATCCCAAGCTTTTGAGTATTTGATGGACAAAGTTAAATTATCCGAAAAAACGAACGACTTTCGTAGAGAAGGTATTCGTAACAGAGGTCCATTGATTATTAATGGTCCAGCGGACGACCAAAATAGAATGATGACAATCAAAGAAGAACTTGAAGAATTGGGTTACGATACTTTAATGATTTTCGTTAATACAACAAATGAAGCTAGTAAAGAAAGAAATGAAAAGTTGACAAAAACCCTTTCAGAATCAATCAGATATGAAAAGTGGAAGTTTTCACAAGTATGTAAAGAAAGTTATCAAAACGCTTTCGAAGAATTCTTAGAATTTAATAACAGTTCATCTTTAGAAGAAATTGAAGAAGATATTTCTGATACTTATAAAAAAATAAATACATTTATTGAGAACAATAACTATAATCAAGTTGCGTTCTCTTGGTTAAAAATCAATGGTATAAACGATTATATTAAGGAAGATGAAAATGATAAGAAAAATTCTAGATTTTTTGAAAATTACAAAGCCAAGCGTAACGGAGAAACATCCTCTAGATATCCAAAAATATCAGCCGGAACCGGTCCAGCAGCCGCCGGTCCAGGAGACATTACCCCAGACAATAGAGCCGGTGATCCCAACGCCGACAGTATCAAGTGGGACGCCCCAAAAAGAACAAAAACCTACACCTTCAAAACCTACAGTGAAGGCATCAAAGCCTACCCCGAGCCAGAAGAAAGTAACTTCAGCAAAGACAAAGAAAAAACCAAAAGCAAAAAAAGAGGCTTAACTGATTCTCCAACAGTTAACCAAAGGTTGAGGAATGTAACAAGTATTGGACCCGAATTTGATACTCGACAGCAAGGAACAGTATATCCAATGTCTGGTTTAGGTGATGTAACATACAGAGAAGAATATGCAGTAAAAGAATCTCATAATGATCCTGGTGATAATGAAATGGGAGTTGGTGGTGTTTTAGGTGGTGCATCAAACAAAGAGCCAATGGAAAATCCAAAAGATAAAATAGGTCAGACAATAACAATTATAAAAAAGAGAAAAAAATGAAATCTTTCATAGAATACTCAAAAGAAGTTGATAAATCCGAATTGCAGAGGCAAAAAGATCATCACGAAGAAATGGCTGAGAAACATAAAGAAAAAGCAGAACAATGTTTGATGATGGGTGATAGAGATGGTCATGCATTGCATATGGCCAAATACGACCATTTCAAAATACAAGGTGAAAATCTAAAAGGAATAAAAGAAGAAGTTGAACAGGTTGATGAAGCCACTCCAGCATGGCAACGCAAAGAAGGTAAGTCTGCATCGGGTGGTTTAAATAGAAAAGGTATCGCTTCTTATCGTAAACAAAATCCAGGTTCGAAGTTGTCAATGGCTGTAACAACAAAACCATCAAAACTTAAACCAGGTTCAAAAGCGGCAAATCGAAGAAAATCGTTTTGCGCTAGAATGAGTGGTATGAAAAAAAGATTGACTAGTGCAAAAACTGCAAAAGATCCAAATTCAAGAATAAACAAATCCCTACGTAAGTGGAACTGCTAAACGGAGAAAAAAATGATTAATATTAAAAAATTCGATTCTGTCGCTTTAAGTGTGAAAGAAGTTTTACAACAAGAAGCACTAAAAGGCGATCAGCATAAAATAGACAAAAATAAAAACAACAAGATTGATGCTCATGACTTCAAGATTCTTCGTGGCGAAAAGAAAGCCGTGAAAGAAGATGCTGTCGAAGAATCAAACAATCCTTTCGATGTTAAAAATTATAAGAGTCAATTGCCTACCAAACCAGGCGAGAAAGCCGGTTTCGATTCCAAAAAAATCTCTACAGGCACTGTGTATTCAAGAAAGCCTGTTAAAGATGAGCCAATGAAAAAAGAAGAAGTTGAACAGATTGATGAAGCCTTACCAGACATTTATTCAATTAAAAATACTAAAACTGGTCAAATTTATCATAACTCAAAATTTCCTATTACACAAAATACTAGTGTCTACAAAAAAATCAAGGCAAAAGGTGGAGAACATATTCATGCCACTATCCATAAAAATGGTAAACCAATAGAAGAAGAAGTTGAACAGGTTGATGAGCGTACTTTAACCAAAGGCGAAACCAAAGAAAAAGAGCGTATCGTTAAAGGTATGAAAAAATCTCTAAAAGGTTTCAAAGCTCGCTATGGTGAAAAAGCAAAATCTGTAATGTACGCTACTGCAACAAAGGCAGCAAAAAATGAAGAAGTTGTAACAGAAGCAAAAAGACCAGAAAGTGATACTGTTCCTTTTATGACAAATGGTGATAGTCTTCCTTTACAACATGCAAAAAATCTCGCAAAAAAATCGATGAAAAGATTGAAAAGCGAAATGATGGGCAAGACAGGTACTTCCGAATAAGGTGTTTTCATGAATAAAACGCAACTTTTAAAATCTATACTTAAAAAAGGTGGTGAAGAAAAACCATCTTTTGGTAAAGATCCAAATGATCCTTGGTCCGCAAAAGCAAATATCACAGAAGATGCTTTTTTGAACAAATATCTAAAATCTAGAGGTATCAATCCTCAATTTGCAACAAAGGATCAAAAAGTTGCACATTCAAAAACTGGTGAATTCCAAAAATGGAAAAGAGACCATTTGGATGATATGAATGTCAGAACAGAATCTTATGTTGACAAAAGGGATACAGTCACTTTTGACATTCCGTTTTTAATTCGTGTTTTGGAATATGCTCGTGAAGATGCGAAGACGGATATGGATTTACATAAAGTCGTTACCAAATTAATACAAATTCGGAATAAAGGTGTTCTAACGATGAAGGATTATACTTTCGTCACCAGAATAAAAGAACATTTTGAAATATCTGATGTTATAACTGAACAAGAAGTAAAAAATCCAATTAAAAAAGAATGGGAAAAACACGCTCAAACTCGTTCCGAAATTTGGAGAAGAAAACGTTTAAAAATTGATGAGTCTGAACAACTAGTTGAAATCTCTAAAGAAACGTTGACTAGTTATGCGACTAAAGCTAGAGCAGATGCATCGAATTTGATGAAACAAGGTGATGCTGCAATGAAAAGATCATCTTCTAAATCTTTACAAACAGCTCGCGATAAGTTTAGAAAAGCCACCAGTCGAAACCTAGGAGCTGCAAGCGCAGAATCTAAGGCAAGGGTGAAAGAAGAAGTTGAACAGATTGATGAAGATTTACGTAAGTGGTTCAGTAAATCTCATCCAGAAGGTGGTTGGAAAAGAATCAATTCTAAAGGTGAAGCTATTGGTCCTTGTGCAAGAGAACCAGGTGAACCAAAACCAAAATGCATGTCAAATGAAAAACGTGCCAAATTAAGTAAGAGTGAACGAGCTTCTGCTGTTGCTGCAAAACGCAAACATGATCCAGTTGCAGATCGTTCTGGTAAGGGTGGTAAACCGGTTAATGTATCCAATTTTGGAAAAGGTAAATTGGGTGAAGAAGTTGAGCAACTAGATGAAAAGAATAAACCCACCAATCCATCACTTTGGTCGAAAGCAAAATCTATGGCTCGTTCTAAGTTTGATGTTTATCCATCAGCATATGCAAATGGTTGGGCATCAAAATGGTATAAGTCCAAAGGTGGTGGTTGGAAGTCTGTAAAAGAAGATAAATTTCAAGATCCTATGGCTGCAACACAAACTGTTGGATCTGAAGTTGATACAGATGTTGTACCACAAAGAAAACGTGAATTGACTAAATCAGCAAGAATGATTAAAGCAATTTACAAAAAAAAGAAGGTCAAAGAAGAATTGTATGACCACGAAAAAGAAAATAAGGGCGGAAAATATGGTGAAAAATCAGACGCAGCTCTTATAATGAAAGGTGGAAAAACAATGACAGGAACAAATCGAGACACAATAGAAGTTGATCCGATGATGAAACCTAGACCAGGGAAACCTGATCCTTCAAAAAGATAAATATAAACATAACCCTCGGTTAAAAGGAGAATAAAAATGTCGTCTTGGGGAAATAATGATAATGCAGCTAACGCACCTTATTGGGCCGTTAACTCAACAATAGTAAATGCTGCCGATGCAAAATCTGTAGCTGCAGCGCCTACAGCAGCCAACGTAGCATTACTTTATGGTAATACAACAGCTGATGTTTATACAACTGGAGAAACGATTGGTCTTTTTGGTGTTGATGCACAAGAAGCTGATGTTGCCGGTAATGGTACTGTTCACACTGGCTGGGTATTAAAAACCACAGGTTCAGGTGGTCGGGCTGGCCGAGTTCAACAAGAAGTTCTCGTAGCTCTTTCAGAAATGAAAGGACCAGATGGTGATGCACAACAATATGCGAATGTGTCCATTACATTGACTGGACCAAATCCAGCATCAGTCTTTGCAAGTAGTTCTAATGCGAATTCTGCAACATTCACTGTTTCACCTGCATTGGTTGGAAATACTTCTGCAACATTGTCATATCAGTGGCAAGTTAATAGCAATACCGGTGGATTAGGATGGACCAATGTTGCAAATAATACACCAACTGCAACTGGATACGTCGGTGGTACCACACCAACATTGCAAGTTGTACCATTCAATGCAACTGCGAACCAGTATGTACTTCGTGCCATTGTTACAGCCGCAGATCAGGGTGTTGTTGCAACATCTGCAAATGCGACAGTTACAATCATTACACCTTAATTGAACTGGGGGTGGCGAAAGCCATCCCCTTTTTTGATAAATGTTTGATGATTTGAATGAAGACAATTTTATGATGTATGCAGCAAAATGTTATACATCACCACATTGTATATTTTCTGAATTCGAAGGTGACGTTAAAAGAACCAAATATCTAAAACGTCTTTTTCGTAGATATAAAATAACAAAATCTTTAAAAGAAAGATTGATATTGAATCACATCATTTTATTAAATAATGTTTTTGGGCCAGAAGCAACCACAAGAATATTATTTTATAAGATAGATGAAAGAGACTATGACATATTGAAAACTTTTCTTTGTTATCTTGATATTATGCCCGATTTTGTTTATGGCATAAATGGTAAAAATATTTGTTCATCTGAAATACCTATAGATTTAAAAGTTTCTGAAACATTGAGGAACATATGAAAAGTTTTAAAGATCATTTAGTCGAAAGATGTTGGCCAGGACACAGACCTGTTCCAGGAAAAAGACCTTATTCAAAAGGTAGTTGTGTCAAAGAAGACGGCATGTCAGCTGCACCAACAAATGTTGTATCTAGTGGAGCAGTAGCAGGTTCTGGTGGTCTTGGTGGTGAACCAGGTGTGAAGCCAAGGAGTAAAAAAACTCCAATTATAATGAATAAATTTAAACGAAACACACCAAAGATGTAAAATGTGGATATTACAGTGGTTACCTGACTGGATTTTCTACGCAATTCTCACACTAGGCATACTAGGGTTTATTATAACCTATTTGCTCAAGTTCATACCAATCCCCGGTTTATACATGTATAAGACACCGATACAAATAGTGTCTTTAATTTTTATTGTTGTTGGTGTTTATATGTCCGGCGCAATCTCAAATGAGCAAGCATGGCAAGCAAGAGTAAAAGAAGTAGAGGCTAAACTTGCAGCGGCCGAAGCTAAAGGTGCGGAAGAAACAGTCAAGATTGTTGAAAAAGTAGTCACAAAACAAAAAGTTGTAAAAGAAAAAGGTGATGAAGTTATCAAGTATGTTGACAGAGAAGTTGTCAAGTACGATACCAAGTTTCTACCTGGCGGCCAGTGTGAAATACCAAAAGAATTCATTAAAGCATTGAATGAGGCATCGAAACCACCTGAAGGTGGTGTTTGGGGATTGGAGAAAAAGAAATGAAATATCTTGTTGTGATTGTAGTTGCAGTTTTTATTCTCACCGGTTGTGCAACAGTTTCTGTTCCTATAAAAGCAAAGTTTCCAGTGATGCCTGAGACCTTACTTGTCACTTGCCCACAATTAGAACAAACACCTGAAGATGCTAAACTTAGCGACATAAGTAAAATAATCACAAAAAATTATACAACTTACTATGATTGTGCAGTGAAACATGATGCTATCGTTGAATGGTACAAAATTCAAAAAACAATTTATGAAAGTGTAAAATAATGGAACTCACAAAAGACCAACTCAAAAAGTTGTTGCCAAAGAATCCATACATTGATTATTGGTACAATGCTTTATCGAAGTTATTACCAGATTACGAAATCAATACACCTCAGCGTATAGCAGCATTCATTGCACAGTGCGCTCATGAGTCTGGTAATTTTATGGTGCTGCAAGAAAATTTAAACTACAGACCAGCTACACTTAGAAAGATATTTCCAAAATATTTTCCAACAGATGAATTGGCAAACCAATATTGCTCACGACCAAACAAACAAGAAGCCATTGCAAACAAGGTTTATGCAAATCGCATGGGTAATGGAGATGAAGCATCAGGTGATGGTTACAGATATCGTGGTCGTGGGCTTATTCAGTTGACAGGTAAAGACAACTACTCTTTCTTCGCCGGCTCATTAAGTATCAGTGTTGAAGAAGCAGCAGAATACATGGGCACATTTGAGGGTGCAGCACAATCTGCATGTTGGTTCTGGGAAACGAACAATCTAAATCAATGGGCAGACAAAGGTGATATCGTAACACTAACGAAGCGTATCAATGGTGGCACTATTGGGCTTGATGACCGCATCAAACATTATGAACACGCATTGCACGTTCTAGGAGTTTAATATGATTAATGATAGAAAATTATTCTTATCATTATTAGTTTTAATACTTTTACCTTTGGGTTTGGCTGTATTTGGTGGTGATAGATATCGTTATCCGTGCCAAGATCCTGCAAATTGGGAAAAAGATATTTGTAAATTTCCAAAATGTGATGTAACGAGAACCTGTCCAGAACACGTTTTCAAGGGACAACGTGACCCAAGATTGGGACCACCACCAACAAGAATAGAACCTATGGGACAAACACCTGCGCCAGCGGTTTGCCCAACACCTGCACAAGGAGCGAATTGTGGAAAATAATACATTCATTTATACAGAAGAACAGTTGATGGCTCGACTGAAATTCTTCATTGGTGTTTGCCTCGCGCTCACACTAACAGGAATTGTTTTCGTTGTTCTATACTCAATCATTTTCGTGACACAGCCATTGAATGCAATTTCACCAATTGACCAAAAATTCTTTGAGTTGATTATTCCTATTGCAACATTCTTGACTGGTACACTATCTGGTATCATGTTGGCTGGTGCTAAGAAGGAAGACCAAGAAGCAATGCTTGCTGCAAACAAACAAGCACAGGAAAACTTTGCTGAGACTAAGAAAGCAATGCTTGCACCACCGAAAGTTGAATCTGCACCAAGTATAGGTGCGATGGGATCAGTCTCACCTAGAGTTGAACCATCATTAACACCTGAGCAGCCTGCACAAGTTGTAACTGGTTTTGGTGGTAAACCAGCACCTGCACAAGCACCACAACCACTACTATGATACACGGTTTACTGAACGATAGTCACAATGGAACACTAAGTAGCAAGAGAGTTGTCACGTTTCTTGCTTTCTTATTGTGTGGTGTCGCTTTTATTGCTAATTTGTTCTGGGGGTTTGAAGTGAAACAATTTATGTTTGATAGTATGATATACCTAGCGATGGTTGGACTTGGCGTCACTGCATCCGAAAAATTTGCACCAATAAATAAAGAAACAAAAAAGGGGTTACTATGAAAAAAATTATTCTATCACTATTCATTTCAGCAGCATCACTTGGTCTGACAACCTCAGTCTATGCAGAAGCAAAAGAAACCAAAAAAGTTTGTGTTGATGTTAAAGACAAAGAAGGTAAACCCGTCAAAGATGCCAAGGGCAATGTGAAACAACAATGCAAAGAAATGAAAGTTCACCAAAAACTTGAAGGCACAAAGGTTCCGGAGAAAAAATAAATGGCATCAACAGTAGAAAGAATTGGCATCGTAGAAACCAAGGTCGAAAATCTAAATGAAAAATTGGATCATTTAAAAGTTGATGTTAAAGAGATGCATGATTGCCTTGATAAAACAAGGGATGACTTGAAATCAAAACTCGACGAAATGTATGAAGCATCTTGCATTCAACATGCCGAACTGGCCAAAAAAATAAATGGTCTAGAAAAAATCAGAGAAAAAATAGTTTGGTCGGTTGCCGGTGCCGTAGCTTTTGGTGGTATAATTATTGGTCATTTGGATAAAGTTGTTGCCTTTATGAAGTAAACACCCTATAATACGGTGTAAACTTTATATTTTTTTGTTATGTCCATTTTTATTGATCGATCTTTCCTATTAAGAGTATCTCCTAAGCTCCAAAAATTCACACAGAAAAAAGAGGATTTATACAATTTCAGGTGTCCTCTTTGTGGAGATTCCACAAAAAACAAAACCAAAGCTCGCGGTTATATTTACCGCAAGAAGAATGACTATTTTTATATGTGCCACAACTGCGGCGCAGGTACTTCTTTTTACAATTTTTTGGAAAAAGTTGATTCTTCAATACTCAAAGAATATGCCCTAGAAAGGTATAAAAACGGCGACCACGGAAAAGATAATTATACAAAACCTTCTTTTGAAGAATTCAAAGAAAAACCTGTGTTCAAAACACACATGAAAATAAACTTGCCTTCAATTGAAGAATTGCCAGAGGAACACTTTGCAAAGGTTTATGTGAATGGTAGAAAAATACCAAAAGAAAATCACAAACATCTTTATTATGCAGAGGACTTTAAAAAATTTGTTGAGTCCCTGAATATAGAAAAAGATGGATTAAAAGAAAAAGACCAACGATTGGTTATACCTTTTTTTGATGAAGAAAAAAATCTGATAGCATTTCAAGGAAGAGCTCTGGGTGAATCTAAACTAAGATACATAACAGTAAAGGTTGAAGAAGACAATCTTAAAATATTTGGATTAGATAGAGTTAATAAAGAAGAATTAATATATGTTGTCGAAGGACCTATAGACTCTTTGTTTGTGAAAAATGCCATTGCTACTGCTGATTCAAATTTGATGGCCGCATCTAAAGTATTTGACAAATCAAAAATTGTTTTAATGTATGATAATGAACCCAGAAACAAAGATTTGCATCCTCAGATGGAAAAAGCAATTGAAGATCACTATAACGTTGTAATTTGGCCTGAAATGATCGAAGAAAAAGATATTAATGAGATGATTATGAATGGCTTTACAACAGAAGAAATTGAAGATATAATTGTAAAAAATACATTTGTCAATTTAAGAGCAAAAATGGAATTTGTTAATTGGAAAAAAACTTAATATGGAGAATTTGTAATGAATGTAAAATTAGTTAATTACTCACAATCTGCTGATGGTAAAAATTTACTTGAACAGATTGCATACGTGGCGCGAGTATCAAATCCAGCAAACCAAAATAATGATGCTACTGCGGAAAAACTTGTACGATATTTGATTAAACACAAACACTGGTCACCCCTAGAAATGGTTAGTGTATGTCTAGAAATCAGTACTACAAGAGATATCGCAAGACAAATTTTAAGGCACCGTTCTTTCAGTTTTCAAGAATTCAGCCAGCGTTATGCAGTTGCTGATTTGGGTTGGGATTATAAACAGGCAAGAATGCAAGATTTTAAAAACAGACAAAATAGTGTAGAACTTAATATGGATAGTGATGATGATAGACGAACTGCGTGGATGTGGTCTGCATTGCAAGAGAAAGTCGTACACACGGCAATGGATAGTTACAAGTGGGCGATTGAAAATGGAATTGCAAAAGAACAAGCCAGAGCAGTATTGCCAGAGGGTATCACATTGTCCAAAATGTACATGAATGGAACTTTGCGTTCATGGGTACACTATATAGAACTCAGAAGTGAAAAGGGTACACAAAAAGAACACCGTGAAATCGCAATGGCTTGTGCTGATGCAATCGAACCTATTTTCCCCATGATTAAGGAATATGTAAATGTACAGTGATGTGAAAACTTTTATTGAAGCATGTGAGCAAGAGCGGAATGAAAAAAATATTCTACTATATAAGAATCTTATTCGTGAAGAATTTGATGAATTCGTTAAAGCATATCTAGAGAACAACGAAGAAGAACAACTGGACGGATGCATGGATTTAATTTGGGTTCTTCTTGGATTTTGTTATATGAAGAATTATGATGTTGATGGTGCATGGAATGAAGTTGCTCATTCTAATCTATCCAAGATTGATCCAACAACAGGCAAAGTGAATAAAAGAGCAGATGGTAAAGTACTGAAGCCTGAAGGCTGGTCACCACCGAATCTAAAACCGTTTGTAAAAAATAAGGACTAAAATGGAATATATGGGCATTAAAATTGATTTGGAGAGAGACAAATTATTTGACGATCTTGGAATCAGACGTTTAAAAGAATCTTACATGAGAGAAGAAGAAAATTCTCCTCAAGAAAGATTTGCATTTGTTTCTGCAAAGTTTGGTTCAAATCCGGAACACGCACAAAGATTGTATGAATATTCATCTAAACATTGGCTGTCATACTCCACACCAATACTTTCATTTGGGCGTTCAAAGAAAGGTATGCCCATATCTTGTTTCTTAAACTACATTGAAGATACGGCGGAGGGTCTAGTTGATAATCTATCTGAAACTAATTGGCTTAGTATGTTGGGTGGTGGTGTCGGTATCGGTTTTGGTATCAGGTCTTCTGATGACAAATCAACTGGTGTCATGCCGCACCTCAAAATTTATGATGCGTCCTCATTGGCTTACCGACAAGGTCGTACTCGCCGAGGCAGTTACGCTGCTTATCTTGACATATCTCATCCTGATCTTATCCCTTTTCTAGAAATGCGTAAGCCAACGGGTGATCCGAATGTGCGTTGTCTAAATTTACATCACGGCATCAATATCACCGACGACTTTATGCAACTCATTGAAAATTGCATGATTGATCCTAATGCATCTGATGATTGGGCTTTAAAAGATCCACATTCCGGTGAAGTGCGTGAAATTGTTTCGGCCAAACATCTTTGGCAGCAAATTCTGGAACTACGTATGCACACGGGTGAACCATACATTCATTTCATTGATACAAGTAACAAACACCTGCCACAATTTCTAAAAGATAAAGGATTGAAAGTACATCAATCAAATCTTTGTTCCGAAATTATTCTTCCCACAAACGAAGAACGTACTGCTGTGTGTTGTCTGTCTTCTCTTAACTTGGAATATTATGATGATTGGAAAAATGACGGACTTTTTCTTCGGGACGTTGCTGAGATGCTTGATAACGTTCTACAGTATTTCATTGATAATGCTCCTGATAGCATATCACGCGCAAGATACTCTGCTTCTATGGAACGCTCTATTGGTATTGGTGCCCTCGGCTTTCATGCATTACTACAAAAGAAAAACGTTGCATTCGAAGGAGTAATGGCAAAAGTTTTAAACAATCAAATATTCAAACACATTAGAGGTAAATTAGATGAAGCGAATATTCAACTCGGTTTGGAACGTGGTGAAGCACCCGATGCTAAGGGTAGTGGTCAGCGTTTTAGTCATCTTATGGCTATCGCTCCAAATGCTTCTTCGTCTATCATTATGGGAAATACTAGCCCTAGTATTGAGCCTTATCGTGCTAACGCTTACCGTCAGGACACTCTATCGGGCTCATTTCTGAATAAGAATCGTTGGCTTGATAAAGTAATTAGAGAACATCTATCTTTAGAAGAAGGGATGGATTCTGGAAAATATTCAGACATATGGTCCTCAATTATTGCAAATGATGGTTCTGTGCAACACCTTGAATGGATGGACGAAAACACGAAAGAAGTGTTTAAGACTTCTATGGAAATTGACCAACGTTGGGTGATTGAACATGCTGCTGATCGTCAACAGTATATTGACCAAGCACAATCGCTGAATGTATTCTTTAGACCAGATTCGCATATCAAATATATACATGCTATTCACTTCATGGCCTGGAAAAAAGGATTGAAGACACTATACTACTGCCGTTCTGAAAAGTTGGCCAAGGCTGATAAAGTTTCAAAGAAAATTGAACGTAAAGTAATTGAAGAAATTGATATGTCGCAAATTGCACAAGGCAATGACTGTATCGCTTGTGAGGGATAATGGCACACATAATCGCAAATTTGCCTGTCGTTAAATGCTTTGTTCGTAAAGAATATTTGTATGACTTTGAAAAGGGCTTCGATGAACTGGAGCCTTGCTGGTGGGTAAGTATTAAATCATTAAGAGGACAAGCATTTCGTATTGAATCATATTTGAATCAGTATGGTGCATTGTACGATAAACTACCAATCAGCGCATACTGTTGGAAACCCATTGAAGGTGAACCATTACCATTAGACTACTTGCAATTGTGGGACAGTTTGAGTTATGATATCACTGTATTGAAGAAGGCACAACTTCAATCAATGAAATGTAAATTCAAATTGAAGAATGGTGATTGGATGTATGGTGAATATATGTTCACAGTAGATTCGGCTCATCCAGATTTTAATGTTATAGATACGGGTTTCTCTGAAGATGTTGAAGATCACAAATCATATAACTTTATTAAATGTGATAATGGACAATTTGCCTGTCAGCCTAATAATAGAATGATTGTGTTTGAACCATCAAGTAATCCTAAAGAATTAAAATATCCGGATTTCAAAGTAGCAACAAAAAGGTGGTCTGTAGAAACCGAGGCTAAATGGGCTCTCGGTGATACAAACACCGTCATGTATGAAAGAAAAGACGAATGAAAAAAATTATCTCAGCATTTTTACTTTTTTTCTGTATCAAAAGTTTTGCTGAGGTAAAACTTAATTTAGAAATAACTTGTGTTACATCAGATGAACTTTTTGTGATATTAAAAGAATATGAGGAGGTTCCTTTCTCAATAGGACAAACTTTGAGAGATAACCAATCAGATGAAAATGCAACAATGTTTTTCGTGAATCCAAATACATTAACTTGGACTATGGTTGAAAAATTAAGAATAAAAGATTCTATCCTATATTGTGTATTAGCAGCAGGATCTAAATATCAAATTATTTTTAAAAAATAAAGAGGAAATTAAATATGAAAAAAGTACTTAGATTTACTGCTTCATGGTGTCAACCATGTAAAACAATGACAACGATGTTGGAAGAAATTAAACCCAGTTTACATTTTGAAGTTGTTGATGTTGATGTTCATCCAGAAGTTGCCATGGAATTTGGAATTCGTTCTGTACCAACACTTGTTATGATGGATGAAACAATAGAAATGAAAAGACTTACTGGTATCAAAACAAAAGAACAATTAACGGAGTGGCTGAATGCTTAAAAAAACACAATTCAAATTAACAGACGAGAGAAGCAACTTTAAACCTTTCAACTATCCTTGGGCATATGATGCTTGGTTAAAACACGAACAGAGCCATTGGTTGCATACAGAAGTTCCAATGTCAGAAGATGTTAAAGATTGGAAGAAGCATTTAACGAAAGAAGAAAAACAGTTTCTAACACACATCTTTCGTTTCTTTACTCAAGGTGATATTGATGTTGCTGGTGGTTACGTTCGTAATTACTTGCCTTATTTTCCACAACCTGAAGTACGTATGATGTTGGCTGGCTTTGCTGCTAGAGAAGCACTACACGTTGCCGCATATTCACACTTGATTGAAACTCTTGGTTTACCTGAGACAACATACAATCAATTCTTAGAATATGAAGAAATGAGAGACAAGCATGATTATATCATGGACATTTCTTCCAAAAATGGCACGATAGAATCCACTGCAACACACATTGCTGTGTTCTCCGCATTCACTGAAGGTATGCAGTTATTCTCATCGTTCATTATGTTATTGAATTTTCCAAGGCACGGTAAAATGAAAGGCATGGGTCAAATTGTCACTTGGTCTATTGTTGATGAAACAATGCACGCCGAATCTATGATTAAATTATTCAGAACATACATAGAAGAAAACAAAGAAATTTGGAACGACGAACTCAAAGGAAAAATTTATGTAATTGCTGAGAAGATGGTTCAGCTTGAAGATAAATTTATTGACCTTGCTTTCTCCATGGGAGCTATGCCTGGTCTTTCTAGTGATGATGTTAAACATTACATCCGTTATATTGCTGATCGCCGCCTTATTTCTTTGGGTTTGAAAGGTATCTTTAAAGTTAAAAAGAATCCATTGCCTTGGGTTGAAGAAATGATTAATGCACCTACGCACACCAATTTCTTCGAAAACAGAGCAACAGATTATGCTAAAGGTGCAACAAAAGGAACTTGGGATGAAGTGTGGGCATAAAGGAGTAAAAAATGACAAATAAAATAATTACAGCAGAATGTGATAGCTGTGAATCGAGTTATGATATTCAGTATACTGAAGAATTAACTTCACAGGATTATCCAGAATTTTGTCCTTTTTGCGGAGAAATTATAGAAGATATCACAGAACAAGAAGATAATGAAGATGACGATGATGACTGGCATGATGAGTGGACAAAGTAAATGGAAGATTGGATATACAATGGTCAAACTTTTTTGGATGAATCGATAGATGATAATTACGGTTTCGTTTATCTAATCACTAATTTAATAAACAATAAAAAATATATCGGCAAAAAGTTTTTTTATTCTTCAAAAACAAAACAAGTAAAAGGTAAGAAAAAAAAGTTTAAGGTTTCGAGTGATTGGAAAGATTACTATGGTTCAAATGAAGAATTGAAGAAAGATGTTTCGTTGCATGGTAAAAATAATTTCAAAAGAGAAATACTTTTTCTTTGCAAGTCAAAAGGTGAGTGTGCTTATCTAGAAGCAAAAGAACAATTTATTCACGGCGCCTTAGAATTTGAAGATTATTATAATACATGGATAATGGTGAGAGTTAGAAAATCACACATTAAAGGTTTAATTAAATGAATTTAATAAATGCACTGGAAAAAATTAAAGATTTCGATGTTCTTTTCTTTCTTCCAAAGGATGAAAATTCCTTAAAAATAGAATTGTGTGAATACACGAATCCTGGTGAACAAGTTGGTGGAAATGATATGGGTAAAGAATATCACATAGCTCTATTCAGATGTGATGATGAGGGAACCTACGACCACGATTTATTTGATGCAATTCTTGCAGATCCTAAAACTTACATTTCAACATTGATTCCGCAAGATTGGTATGGGTTTGTTGCGAGAAAAACAACAACATCAAACGAATTCGTTAAAGAAACGCTTGACATGATAAAAGCTATTTGATATAATCTTTTTATCTTTTAACTGAAAGTTTATAATGATTCTAGTTGATTTAAATCAAGTGTTATTGTCTGGTTTGATGGCACAAATTTCAAACCAAAAAAATATGAAATTGGAGGAAAGTTTGGTTCGCCACATGATCCTCAATATTTTAAGAACACACCTTAAAACATTCCGTAAAGATTATGGTGAAGTTGTATTGTGTTGTGACAATAGAAAATATTGGCGAAAAGATTTCTTTCCTTTCTACAAAGCAGGTCGAAAGAAAACAAGAGAAAAATCTGACCTAGATTGGCACATGATTTTTGATATGCTTTCTAAATTCAAACAAGAATTGAAGGAATTTTTTCCATACAAAGTGATTGATGTTGAGGGTGCAGAAGCTGATGATGTTATTGGTACATTAGTACCACAAAAAATTATGCATGAGAACATTGTTATCATTTCCAGTGACGGCGATTTCTTGCAACTACAACAGTGGAACAGTAAAAGTAAATTTCAAGTAAAACAATATAATCCAGCACAGAAGAAATTTATCTTTTCGGAAAACCCTCTACAAGAACTAAAAGAGAAAATCATTAAAGGTGATAAGGGTGATGGTATACCTAATGTGTTATCTTCATCCGATTGTTTTGTCCGAGAAGTGAGACAAACTCCAATTACGAAGGGTAAGATGGATAAGTTGATGGAAAAAAGTCATGAACTATGGGAAGACGAAAATGCAAAAATTGGTTTTTCTAGGAATAGTGTGTTGATTGACTTGAACAACATTCCAAATGATATCAAAGAAAAAATCATAAATACTTATGAAGAAACTGTGCCAGCATCTAAGAAAAATATTCTAGATTATTTTATCGCACACAAACTAAAAAATTTAATGGATGTAATTGAGGAATTTTAATGAAATCTTTATATGAAATTTTCGATGAATTCGAATTAGCAAAAAGTAAAAAAGAAAGAATGGAAGTTATTGGAAAAAATCTATCACAAACGTTGGTGGATGTTTTAAAACTAACTTATCATCCAAACTTTAAATGGAAAGTAAAAGAACTTCCTGATAATTATAAAGTTCCTACAGATATGTTACCCGGTATAACATATGATAGTTTGAATGCTCAGTTGAGGCGCCTGTACATCTTTTTAGAAGGAAATCAAACTGCTGAACAACTTGGTGAAAAAAGAAGGAAAGAATTGTTGATTCAAATCTTAGAATCTATAGAACCAAGAGAAGCAGAAATTATTTTAGGAATCTTTCAAAAAGATTTGGGTGTTAAAGGATTAGATTACAAATTTGTAAAAGAGGCCTTTCCAGATTTACTACCATGATTAAAAAAGATAAGTTAATAGTCGTAACAGGTGAATTCAACACATTAACATATTCGGATATTAAATATCTAAAAGCTTGTAAATCAAAAGGCAATTGGCTAATCGTAGGTTTAAATTCCGATATGTTCTTAAACATGAACCGAGTCGGTGAGATAACTACTTTTGAAAAAAGAAAAGAAATCTTACAAAGCCTATCGATAGTTGATGAAGTATTTGGTTACAACGACCTTGATGGCACAAGTTGTAATTTACTCAAAACCATAAAATTTTGCTATCCAATGTCAGATATAACATATATTTCGGATATTGATATGCACAACATGCCCGAAACAAAAATTAGGGGCATCACGTTTGAAACTTTAAATAAGGAGTGTTTTTAAGTGTCTAAGTTTGTAAATAAATTTCGTAAGAATAGTCTGTACGGTGATGATTACGAATATGAGAATTCAACAAATAAAAAAACTAAAAAACAAAAATCGGAATTAAAAAGAATTCGTAATAATAACTATGAAGAAATGTTCGAATTCTACGGTGTAGAAAAATATTCCAGAAAAAGAATGCGATAATTTTTATTGTTGTATCTATACAACAAAGTTGTTGACAATCTCCTAAAAAACGAATATAATACTGTTATTCGTTTTGGAGAAAATTTATGATGATTTATGCTGGCGTACCTAAATCTAAACGCAAAAAATCCCCTAAACATGTTAGGGAACAATATGACAATTGGTTGAAGTCTCATCAACCACAGAAAAAACTTTCACTTTTCAAAAAAAGTGAACCTCTGGCTGGTTACACGCTCTCTGTGCCTGCTGGCCGAGAGACAAAACACATACCTTCTCTAAATACTGGCGCCGGCGTTGCTGTAAAGTCAGAAACCAAAGTTTACACAGGCACAAAAGTCATCGGAATCGCAACGATGCACAAATCCAATGCTGTTCCTGTTTTTAATAGTGAAGAAGCAGTACAAATTTCGAGCATGAGGCGATAAAATGAAGAAAAAAATGACTATCGTTGTAAAAAAACAACGACCGGTGTGTAGAACGCCAATAAAACCTTTACAAAAACACAAAAATGACGTAAAATTCAATCGTAAACAAAAACATACGATGAATTTGTCGTGTTTTTTAATCAAGGAAGCATAAAATGACACAAAAATATGAATTTGATGAGTTGGATCAAGCAGTCCGAAAGTGGGCTGCTATGTCGCAATGGGAAAAAGATCAAGAATGGTATGAAAACATGAAAAATCAATCATGGCCAGTTGAAATTTTAGAAACTGATGATGGTTCCGGTGATGCAATTCTTCAATTTCCTGACGAATTGATTAAAGCGAAGGGATGGAAAGAGGGCACAGTTTTAAATATGGCTGTCGAAGAAGGTCCTGCGGGAAAAGTGTTGGTCATTACAGAAAAAATTTAAAATGGAACTAATTGAATCCAAATCGTTGCTTGCAAAATTGATGGCAACGGAAAATTTGACAATTGAACACCGTAAGGTTTCTACCGCTTCCTTTGACGTTAAGAATAGGATTCTTACTGTTCCCATTCTTGACAAAAATATTTCATCGGATGTTTATGACCTGTTCATGGGTCACGAAGTTGGCCATGCTCTCTACACTCCAATCGATGGTCTGATTAAAGCAAAAGATTTGCAAATCAATCATTCTGTTGCCAATATTGTCGAAGATTCGCGTATCGAACGGAAAATCAAATACAAATATCCTGGTTTGAAACTATCTTTCATCAAAGCTTATCGTGATTTGATGGAAAAAGATTTCTTTGGCACAAAAAATGTTGATTTGAATAAATTGAATTTTCTTGACAGGATCAATATGCACTGCAAAGGTGGTGCTGTATTGCAAATTGCATTCAATGAAGAAGAAAGAAATCTTCTTGAATTGGTGGAAACCACCGAAACGTATGATGACGTTATCGATGTATCTAAAAAGATCATGGACTTCATCAAAATGCAAAAGGAAAAAGAAGAACAAAACAAACTTGAAAAGAAGAAATCGGTTAAATTCACGACCGATTCTGAAGAAGATGAATATGAAAATTCTGACTATGAAGAAGGTTCAGAATTTGGCGAAGATTCGGATGAAATTTCCAATACAGATTCTTTGAATGGTGAAGAAACTGACGAAGAAGAAGATATGGAAAAAAATGGAAATCTTTCAAATAATTTCCGTTCTTTCACAGACGAAGCATACCGTCAAAATGAAACTAAACTTTTCGATGATAAGTCTAGTGGTTACACATATGCAAATATTCCTGATGTTGATATCAGTAAAATTTATGACCACAAAGATTTGTGGAAAAGATATAAAGAATCTGAATTTGATATTTCGACAAGTGAATTCATTAAAATTCGGAATGAAAGCAACAAAGTAGTTTCATATCTTGTCAAAGAATTTGAAATGCGAAAGAATGCTGACCAGTTGAAGCGAGCAACTACATCCAAAACTGGTGATTTGGATATGAACAAGATTTTCTCTTATCAATTCAATGAAGATATCTTCAAGAAAATCAGTGTTGTGCCTGGTGGTAAATCTCACGGACTTGTAATGTTCTTGGACTGGTCTGGTTCTATGATTGACCATCTGAGCAATACAATCAAACAATTGATTAACCTGGCTCTCTTTTGTAAGAAGGTGAATATTCCTTTTGAAGTGTACAGTTTCATGGAACACACCGAAAAGAAAAGAGAAATCAGTTTCAAATTGAAAGAGGGTGATTTGTTTTGCCACAGTTTTGGTTTGTTGAATTTGTTGTCTAGCCGCATGACTGCTGGAGAATTCACATATGCTTGTTCTGCTTTGATTACAATGTCGTCTGTTAAGAGTTACTATCACAGAACTTACATTCCTTATTGGATGTCCATGCAGGGTACTCCTTTGAATGAAGCCGTGATCGCCGCATTCAAGATTGTTCCTGAGTTTCAGAAGAAGTATAAACTTCAAATTGTGAATACGGTATTTCTTACTGATGGTGAGGGCAGTACACTGTATTACAGAACAGCAATGGATTCGCAGAATAATCCTTGCGTTTATAATGAGAAACAAACAGAATTTTATGTGATTCGTGATCCTGTAACAAAACATCAAGAAATTCTTTCTAAGAAGAATTATCACTTGCAGCAAACAGATGCTTTGATTCGTTTGCTTCGTAAGAGAACCAAGTGTAACATTCTAGGATTCTATGTAATCAGTGGTCGTGAGTTCAATCGTAAAGTTCCTGTTTGGTATCCGCAGCTTGAAAATCATGAGGAAATAAAAGCAAACTTCAAGAAAAATGATTTTGCTATCCTTGAGAACACTGGTTATAATGAATATTACATTTTGAAATCTAGTGCTCTTGATACAGAGGAAGATTCCTTCATGGTTGCTCCTGAAAAAACCACCACACGAAACTTGGTGAATGCGTTTACGAAATATGCTAGTTCTAGGGTATCGAACCGGATGATTCTAAATCGTTTTATTGGATTTATTGCTTAAAGAGGAGTTTTTATGGTAGTATGTGAATTATACAATGGTGACAAGAAAGCCGTGATCCATAGGAATGGTGATAAGTGGCAAGTAATGATGTACTTGGATTCCAAGGTTATTCAGGTTGCCGATGCGATTGGTGAAAACTCAGCGCAGATTATTGCTGAGAACTTTATTAATGAGACTGCGCCAGGATCACCAGTCTTTCTTAGGGAGGGTGATCTATGATGAAGATTGATAGGCAGACGAAAGAGATTTTCTGTATTACTCAGGAAGAATGTGCTGAGGTTACTCAGGCGATTTCAAAGATTTTCCGATTCGGTTTTGATTCGATTAATCCACACACAAAAAAGTCCAACAAACAATCCTTGGAGGAAGAAGTTGGTGATCTACTTGCTATGGTTGACATTCTGGTTGAAAAGTGTATAATCTCAGATAACAATTTGAGTGCTGCTCGGACTGCTAAAAAACTGAAACTTAAACAATGGTCAAGTATTGAGGTTTAAAAATGAGTTCTTTGTTTCATAATGTAATGAATAAACTAGGACGGTATCGATTGATTCCGGACAGGGAAACAGGTGAAGACTACATGCACCGATACTATTTGTTTCTAAAAGATAGGAAATGGTTTCCGTTCAACATTACATTACACAAGATTCTCAAATCGGATGAACCAGTCATGCATGACCATCCGTGGCCATACCTAACAATCATTCTTAAAGGTGGATATTGGGAACACACACCAGTCTTTGACAAGAATGGTAAACAGTTTGCTGACTGTGCAAGATGGCGTGGACCAGGATCAATCATTCAACGATCCGCCAAAGAGTATCATTGGCTAGAACTAGATGAGACAGTAGGTCCTGCAACCACACTTTTTATTATGGGACCCCAACAAAAAGATTGGGGATTCTTAAAGGGTGGATGGGTACAGTATGAGAAATACCTGAGTAAGAAATGACAGACCAAGAACTACAAGAAACGCTCAACAAAATGGAGAGGCTCTTCAGTGATTTGCCTAACCCACTGCACGAACCAGTACGCTTTGCTTTTTACGTAAAATTATACAAGTATTACTATTGCTCAGAGGGAAATAACCAAAGCGCTTCCGACGGCTTTCAGTAAATTCTCAGTGACCCTCTAAGAAAATTTCGAAAAGCCTCAAGGAGGCTCCGAGAAAAAAATTCTGGAGTGAAAAAATCGAAAATTATGCAAGAGCCCCAGAAAATAAAAAATGGAAAAAAAGAGTTTGACCTGGTGGGGCTTTTTTAGCTAACGCCCTTCCTGGGGGCCCCACCACCTCCCACCTACTGCTGTTTCCGCTTAGCCCACCAAGCGGATGCTAAGCAAATGAGTGAAGCCCCAGCCATCCACCATTTTATAAAATTTAGACTCAATTTCAGCCATGGTCTGGCCTTCCATCACCAAGTCCTCCACAGGAGTGTTGGGATCCGCAGGATTACCCACGCAGTATTCTAGTGTAAAAGTTTTCATATTGCCCTCCATACGGCCAGATCCATAATAAGGACCACTACAGCAGTGGTCACCACGGTGGCAAAGGCCACCATTTCAGCTTTTGTATACATTATTGGTTCTCCTTAACATAAACGGTTGTGGACTTCACATAAGCGCGAGCCTTGGGGCTCTCAGCAAGGATATTGGTCAGCATGGAACCAATGTAGCCCAAGGTGTAGGCATTGGTATCAGCGAGGTTCTCACCACGGGCTTCCTGACGGTCACGGATGGCGTTGATAAGGTCACGGACCAGGTCTTCGGAGACTGCTACGGTTTTGAGGGATGCTTTCATAATCTACTCCTGTTGCGTTACGATAGGATGGATTATAGTGGTACCACGGAGAATGGCAACCATCCTCCGTGTAGTATTTTTACAACAGTGCGTCCAGGTCAGAGCGATCCAGACGGTCTTCGGATTCGAAGGTTTCTGGTTCAAATTCCATAACCTTCGGAGTCTTGGCAGCTTTCGCCTTGGCGGCTTTCACAGCAGCTACAGCATGAGCCTTGGCAAGCTTCTTCGGTTCAGCTTCTGGAAGCTTGTATTCTCGCACAATGCTACCAGAGGGCAGCACAGCTGTCAGGAGAGCACCAGTTTTTCCATACTTTTTCTGGAAAAACAGGTTGACCTTTTCAACGGTTGGACGGAAGGCTTCAGCCTTGCCAGAGTGCCAACCCTCATAGCCATTCCGATCCTGTCGGAAAACAATAGTAAAATCAGGGTGACGGATTGCGGCTTTTCTTGCCATGTTAGTTCCTTTATGATAAAATGATTGGTTGTTTATAAAAAAGAGGATTATTCCTCTTCGGTTTCTTCCTCTTCGAAGTGTTCCAGGAGTTGGTCCCAGTCCACCTCAGACAATTCCACCATGTCCTTGAGAGGACCATCCGGCATGGCATCATATTGTTCCTCCAAGGAGTAGCGGATAGCCTCTACATCCTCACGGGATTCCGGATTACACCAAACGTTAACCAGCCAGGTAGCACGGTTGGTCCAGCCATTGTAATCGGAGCGGGTCATATGATTTCCTTTCGGTTGTTGATTTACTATGGAATGGAGTGTAACAGGATCCAAGGATTTGGCAACCACCTTGGAATAGTTGACCAATCCGGTGGATTATGCGGCCACCAGTCGGATCACCTTCGCCATTTTCTTGCCATGGGCCACGTAACCGATCACCGGCACATCCTTGGAGTAACATGCACGGCAATCCAGGCACTTGCCATCCTGCTTGGATGCCTGGCATACGGTAACACCAGCGGGAACCGGTGCACCCTCAGGCAGGATGGTGGAACCATGGACGCCAGTGGTGTACGTACCATCCACGGAATCGCTAGAGGGACGGACCATGACATTGGGGAGGGCTTGCATCCGAGCAATGATAGCCTGAAATTTAGGGAATTTATGCATACGGGTGGGCAACCAGTGCTTGGTGTTGGGAGTGGCTTCCATGATGGCCAGCATTTTTTCAGCCAGCTCCATGGAGTACATATCGCCGGAATCAAACCAACGGAAATAGCCGTCCTTTTTCAGAGCGGCAACCATATCAGCCACCCAAGCCTCACGCTTCCAATCCTCTTTATTGTCGGCACGGACCTGCTTCACAGCACCAAAGTGGTACATTCCGGTGGTAGCATAGCAACCAGAGCATGCCGCCACCAACTTACCATCAGCACCAACGGAACCAGGGCAGGTTTCGAGAGCTTGCAGGGACCAGGACTTGGTACCGAGCTTGGAGGTTTTGGAGAGCTTCAGCATGTTGGTGTTCCTCAGTGATTTACTATGGAATGGATTATGACAGAACCACGGAGAATGGCAAGCAGCCACGGAATAGTTGACCGGTCCACTGGACATTGGACGGGGGCTTGACGGAGGCTCTGGTTTTGGTATAATGGACTCATTCGAAAGCAAGACTGGGGTGGACGCTGGGGCTGCACGTTATTTACCGTGTAATACTTTAATACTACCGCCGGCGGAAAACGTTTGGACCATTATATCATACGGAAGACAGCTTCGGCAACCAGCTCGAAAATTACTTGACCGGAACACTGTAATACTTTTTTGATACTTGCCATTCTCGCCCATTGTGTCATAATCTCATTATTGATTAAACGAAAGGCACCGAATGAAACCACTGTATGCAGTCACAGTAACACTTTATGTTCATGCTGAGAATGAATCAGAAGCTCATGATATTATTGAGAATGAAATAGATTATCACATTCATTCCAAAACGTCTGATTCTGTAATTCAAGATTATGGAATCGTTGAAGCTTTTAGTATGTCACAGGAGTAATAGTATGTTCAAGATTGAATTTGACGGAGAATTCTATGATGTATATCAAGCTGGTGTGCATATTGAAACATTCTGGTCCCTATCAGAGGCTCAAGACTATGTGGCTTGTCTTATGTGGGAACGGGACAATGCTTTTGCTGAGATTGGCTCAGAGTGGGACTAAGGTGGCGCTCAGGTAAGCTCGAGGTAATTCTGAGGTAAAATTCAGGTAAAATTAGGATTGCTCTGAGATTGTCACTAAGACTTGCTTTCCACTACCATTCCGCGAAACTCTCCGCGCAGGTTTCTAGAAAATCCCAATATTTCACACAAAATCCCACTTTATTGCACTTTTCTACACTTTTCAGGTAAACTTCAGGTAAACTTCAGGTAAACTTCAGGTAAAATTATGGCAAAGCTTCTTATTACTACACAGGTTCATGAAAACTATGGCGATAAGGTAAATCCCTATTGGAAACCCAAAGGTGGTATGGATTATGTTATTAAGAACTTTACTGCCTTTAATAACGTCACTGAGACTGTAATGGCTCTCCGTTCTACTATTGAACATGATAATGATGGTTTTCAGGAATATATCATTGATTGGGAGGTGGTTGCTGATGATTACCTTACACAATTTGAAAGGGACCAATTGGAATATGAGGGTGTGATTCGGTTTAGTCCCAAGGAACTGAGTACTTCCGTCTGAATTGCCTTTTCCATCGGTTCTGGTATAATTGTGTCATTGTTCGACGTAGTGTAACAGGAGATTGTATGTCTTGGAATCTTGAAGGTAAACGTGTCCATGGTTTGTATCTAAACCTTTTCCCTTATGCTGGTGTAGTGTCGGAATCCCGTGTCAAATACGGCGGTGAGGTACAACACACCGTGGAACTAGATGATACCATTGTGGTATTCGGTGCTCTGCGGAATCATGTACTGGTGTCTGGTGATGAAATTACTGGTGTTTTGAAAGATGTGGAGGAAGTATGATGGATTATGGTATGTTCACCGATTCTGGCAATATGGCTGTCCATAGTATCGTAGAAGGTGCAAGGATCAAAAAATCAACCTGGCCTGAAGTATACCAAGCATTGGTAGCAATCTCCTATGTGGAAGGTTATGGTGAGGCTACGGATACTGCTGTCCGTGAGGCAGTCTATGATGCACTAAGGTTTGAAACTGATTTTTATTGTTAAGATGTAAGTATGCGTAAACTAACTTTAAACGTATATGCGGATCCTGGCCATGCATGGTGCAAGGTGCCTAGGGTTCTATTAGAAAAACTCGGTCTTATCGATAAGATTTCCACCTATTCCTATCAACGGAAAGATTCTGTCTACCTTGAGGAAGATTGTGACCTTTCCACCTTGATTGGTACTCTTAAAGATAAAGGTGTGACTGTCAAATTCAAGGAATTTCATACTAATAAACAATCCAAGATTCGTTCTTACAATCATTACACTAATCATCCGCTATATTAAATGTCAGAATTAGTATTCTTTCTAAATTTAACATTCATGTTATATTTTGGTTACCAACTTGTAACCGTGGATTATAAATCTAAAACGTTTTACATTTTAGATGGGCTTGTCTTTTCCATCAACCTTGCGGCGGTTGCCAATTACCTCTTTTCTTGATATAATCCATCCATTGTTTAACAGGAAAACACCATGTCCAAACTGACACAATATACCTTGGAAATCTACAAAGCCGACCGCCGCACCAAAGAAGGCCGGCGCCTGTGTGCTGTCCAAGACTTTGCACATTGTACCAAGGATTATATTGAGGCTGTGGCTGAAGGTAAACGGAAACTTGGTTTCATTGTAGAAGTCCATGAAACCTATGTAATCCGTAAAAGTGCTATGGACGGGCGTGAGTTTGAGGAACGATATGATACACCATATTACGCATCCCCCCGTTCTGAAACCTATTGGAGTAATTAAGATGGATTTTCTAAAACGTGCTGAACGATATGCCGAGGCTCGCGGTGATGAGTTTTGGTTTAAGAACCTGTACACCGGTTATCGTCAATACAATAGCGTAACTGATTCTGTCTGGAAAACCTTGGCTTATCTGTATAGTAATGAAGTGGCTGACCTTCTGGAGTTTCAATAATGAACGAACGAATTAAAGAACTTGCTGAACAGGCTGGTATCACAACTAACCTTGATACAGATTATTTTGAAAAAGATATGAACAAGTGGGTTGATTACTTTTCAGAAAAGTTCGCCGAGTTGATTGTGAGGGAATGTATCAATCAGGTTTTGGAAGAAAAAGTCTCAGAAGACTGGATTGACAAAGAGGATGACATTGAGGATCGGTGTTATCTAAGAGGTAACAATGGCGGTATCGTAGATGCGGTCATTAGGATCAAGCAACATTTCGGAGTTGAAGAATGAAAGGTAATCTTGTACACAGTTACATCACCGGATTTAAGTTTGATAACATCTTCGGTGGCCAAACTGACGACTACTCTCGGTCTATTACACAAATCAAATATCTAACACCCGAATCTGCTCGAAAATGGCCTTGGATGAAAAATATGTGGCAGATCAGTGACCATGCTCATTCATATGGATACTTTGACACACTCAAAGAAGCCAAACTCCAAGCACAACAACTATGGCCGGGCTGTGGCTTCAAAACACTTAAACAGTTTAGAAAAGAGTACGGAGTTGAAGAATGAACGAACGAATTCAAGAAATTGCTCTACAGGCTACAGAAACATTCACCACATATTTTGACGGGCGTGGGAATGTAACAGAAACTTACTTTGACAAAGAAAAGTTCGCCGAGTTGATTGTGCGAGAATGTATTGATATCATAGAGAAATTGCCGCCTGGTTATAAAGATTATCGTGACCAGATTGAGGATGCTTTTCGTATAGCATCTATAGTTGAAATTAAACAAAGGTTTGGAGTAAAGTGATGCTCATAAAAACAAATTTAGTTTATCTTGCTGAGGATTATGGTATTACCGATTATGAAGGTTTCTCGGACTACCTGTTTGCAAATTTTCGTGATTATGTCTGGCGTGTATATGATGGTTTAGAATACTGCCATGCAAATGATGCCAAATTTTTGGCCAAAGAATACCTAGAGTATAAATCTACTGTCATTGAATATTATGGTGCGTAAGATGAATCCACAGTTTATTGTAATTTGTTCAGAATGTTCTGAGGAACACTTGACAACCGAAGTACAATCTGTTAACATAGAGGAAGATATCCAAGGGCGGGATATTCTGTATTTTGTGTGCCCGGTCACTAACATGGAAACCAAGAGTTTGGTCTATAAAAAATGAGTGTGGTTTATATTCTTGAAATGTATGATCCCAATGATGAAAATAATGCACAATCTCGCATTCTCAATATCTTTTCCACAATGGAAAAGGCTATAGAATATCGGGATCGGTATATTAGGGAAGAATATGAAATTGAAGATACCTTTGATGGTGATCTATTGAGAGAATGTAATGCTGAGTTTTTCATTGACAAATATCATGTACTATAATGAATAAAATTATTTTGAATAAAGTTGCAATTGATCGGTTGTATGAATTGTTCAACAAACTAAATCAATCTAAAGATTTTGGGCATGTAGAATTGGAATCTGAAGGCACCAATGGTATTGGTGATACAATCACAGCAACCTTTTATATAACCCATAAAGATGTTGACGGTGAATTCAAAGTAACAATTACTGACCAAAACGATTGGTGATATATGAATGAACGATTAACAGATTTGGCCATAAAAGCCAAGGTTGAACATTGTATTAGCCATGTACGGCTACAAGAGTTTGCCGAATTGATTGTTCGTGAATGTGCTAGTATGGCAAGAGCCTTTCAAAGTCACGAATATGACTTTACTGGTGATTTGGAATTAGATGAATTTATGCTAAAACATTTCGGATTTAAAGAATGAACGAACAACAAGATAATTCATGGCACGACCTTTCAGAATCTTATGAAAAGGCTATGAAAGAGATAGAACAAGAACAAGAGCAATATTGGAACTCTCTTTCAAAAGATGAACAACTAAAGGCATTCTGTGCTGTAGTTCGCCGTATTGTACAGGCTGAATTAAAAGATAAAGGTTCTTATCGTTGGGCACTATATGATGTTTTTGGTTTTGGACCGGAAGCATACATTCAAGGCATGGATTGTGGTTTTATGTCTCTGCATAATGCAATTTATGATGATACACATGATGAACGATTGTTGAAAGCATTTTGTAAAAAGAATAATATTGAAAATGTTGATGAGAAAATCACCAAGTTTTGGTCAATAGGAACAGATCATGAATGAAGATATTGAATATGAAACCTTTGTAAAAGAATTGCACGAAAAACATCCATTGATGTTTGCACAACCATATGGTGGTGTTTGCGTTGGCAAAGGTTGGTATCCAATTCTTCGTGCATTGTGCCATAATATTCAATCTCATATTGATGCTGTTGATTGTTGGCGCCGCAGTCTTATACTGAAGAATCCACATAATCGCCCTTTGCCGGAAGAAGTGCCGCAGGTTGTGGTCACACAAATTAAAGAAAAATTTGGTGGGCTACGGTTCTATTATGATGGCGGTGATGAAATGATTGAGGGCATGGTACACATGGCTGAATCATGGGCTGCTGTTACCTGTGAAATCTGTGGTAATCATGGATCAATTCGAAATGCTGGTGGCTGGTTGACAAGCCTATGCGATATGCATTATAATGAGCGTATTGAATTGGTAAGGAGCCGTAATGCAACAACGAATTAAAGATTTGGCTGAACAGGCTGGTTTCGCTCTTTGGGAAGATGAAGAATGGAAACCTCATGGTGAAGTAATTGATTGGTCATCAAGATATGATGATGAATTGGAAAAACTTGTGCATTTGGTTGTTCAAGAATGTTGTGAGGTTGCACACTGCAATTTCCATGTTGGTGGTTTTGAACTGATAGAACTAATTAAGAAACATTTTGAGGGAGAATAAAATGGCTACATGGAGTGTAAAACCCGAATGGAAAAAATCTATCATTGAACGGCAATATTGGAGTAAAGGTGATAACACATTTGTTTATGAAACTGGCTGGCGTTGGGGGGAATTTCTTGTACACACTGATGACGATACACCACCAGTCCTTGAACCTGGTGTTGATATTCTTAATTGTGGTTATGAATCTGAAATGATAGAAACCAATGATGGCTGCTGGGAAGATTATGATTATGATGATTGTGATGAAGAAACACAGGAATGGCTAGAAGAATATTTTGAAGATGGCAATTCCGTTTTTGATTTAGAAGAGGAACATGGTTGGACTTCCAATGATTGTGAAATGATTATTGATTGTGATATGATTATTGAGAAAGTTGAAGAATGAAATTCAGTGAACTAAAAAGATTGGTTGATTTACACCATCGGCCAGATCATTATGAAGATCCGGAGGTAGTTATACAAATTAAACTACCATATGTTACTGTTGGTGCTAAACCTTCTGTGCCGTTAAAATCAGTTCAAATGGGATTTGATTGGGAACATGGTAAATTTATTTTGATGCCTGAAGAAAATCTTACACCAAGTGACAGAGATTTTGCAGAACAAATGAAAAAGATGCAAGACCGTGCTGATTGGGCTGATTATGAAAATCTTGGTTTGAAAGCAGAGATTCGTCGGTTGAAAAAACAATTGAAGGAACAAAATGAAAAAAGTGGTAATTAATGCTTGTCACGGCGGCTTCGGACTTTCACGGGAGGCCACAGATCGTTATTGTGCTGAAAAGAATATTGATCCAGGTGAATGGGTCGGCTTTGGTTACTATTCAAAATTTTATGCCGGCCGGATTCTCCGTGATGATCCTCTATTGATTAAAATCGTAGAAGAAATGGGCGAAGAAGCTAATGGTGCAATGTCCAAACTAAAAATCGTGGAAATTCCAGATGATGCAGATTGGTATGTGGAAGAATATGACGGCTCAGAATGGGTTGCAGAAAGACATAGAACTTGGAGTTAATATGATTGATTGTATGATTATTGGTGATAGTATTGCTGTTGGTGTTCATATGGCCAGAACAGAATGTGTACGTTATGCAAAAAGTGGAATCAATTCTACAAATTGGAATAAAGATTATTTGAGTAGTGCTATCACCAAACCATATGAAACAATCATTATTAGCCTTGGTGCAAACGATACTAAAAATATTCCAACAGAATTAGAATTGCGTAAGATACGCATTAATATTAATGGTAAGCGTGTATTTTGGATAGATCCAGGCAAAGATAGAAAACCAATTGCACATGAGGCTATTGTGCGTATTGCCAACCAGTTTGGAGATGTTATACTAGAGCGACCAAAAGAACACATGAGTGGTGATGGTGTTCATCCAACAATGAAGGGTTATCGTGAGCTTGCGGAGAAAACTAGATTACGGTAGTCCATATAAAAAGATTGTAATAACAATTTTGTTGTTGCCTTTTTATTTTTTGTTTGGTTTTGTTTGGTTAATCATAATGCCCTTTATGATAATAGGTTTCTCTTGGGGTCTTATTAAGTACATTATTGGCTTACTATGAATGTAATTGTTATTTGTCTGTACAATCTCGCATTGGTTGCAGGCACAGCATACTTGATTGCACTACATGATTGGAGCCCTTGGTGGTTTCTATTGACCGTTTTGTTATTGGCTAATACGACTAAGAGGGATTAAAATGAATGATATTGAAAAACGCATGACAGAACTAATTGAGCCCATTGATAAACAAATATACATGTGTGATGATAGGCGAGATTTACTGATGTTCAATTGTGCAATGTTGCAGCGTGTCAGAGAAGTATTTGATATGTTGATTGGTGTTGAGGGCAGAAAAAACATGTTTAAGGATTTGGTGTAATGTCTGAAGATATTGTATACCGCCTAAGAAAACGGGCTGAGATTCGTAGGCAAATTCCTGATAGGAAGTCTGTACAAGAAGGTAAGGCTGATCGTATTGCCGACATTTTAGAAGAAGCAGCAAATGAAATTGAACGGCTGCGTGAAGTTGAAACAAGATATAAAGACCTATGGGAAATGTATAAAGACTTATGGGAAGATGATTTAAAATGAAAGAAAGATATAGCTACGAACTACCGAAGTGGATGAAACTACTTGGTATTTGGCGCATCAACCATGAATCAATTGATTTTAAGTGGGGTTATTTTGCACCACGTCCAGGTTTTGAATTGGTGCTGAATCGTGGTACATATTTTGATACCCGTTATGCAATTAATTTTGCTCTTGGTTGGGGTAAGTTTATGTTTTACCTACCATTTAGAACAAAACTAGAAGAAGGTTGTGATATGCCACGCTATGGTTTTGCTATTCATAATGATACCTTCTGGATATACAAAGGTGGTGATTATGAGGATGGTCAGTGCCAAAATCAATGGATTAGTTGGTATCTGCCATTCTTCAGTTATGAATTTGATGGTCATTGGGTGCAGTCGTCAGTGAGAAACTGGGTTAAAATGGGTAACGGTATAGATTCGTGGGACTTCCGTAAAGATGAGGCATATAAAGAAACCCATCCATACACCTATACACTAAAGAATGGTACAGTACAAAATCGTACCGCAACTTGCACCATCGAAAAAAGAAAATGGCACCGTAAATGGTTTCCGTTTCTTACCAAAGAATCACAAACTATTGATATTGAATTCAATGATGAAGTTGGTGAAAGAACTGGTACATGGAAAGGCGGCACCCTCGGTTGCGGGTATGAAATGCTACCGAATGATACAATTGAAACTTGTTTGCGCCGTATGGAAAAAGAAAGGGAATTCTAATGAACGAACGAATTAAAGAACTATCTGAACAAGCCGATAATTATGCTGATGGAAAAACTCAAATGCCTGGTGAATATCATCCAGATTGGCATGACATTCGTGATGAAAAGTTTGCTGAGTTAATCATTAAAGAATGTTCTAAAGTGATTGAGACCTGGAAGAAAGAACCATTCCCATTTGATGAAGACCTTGCTGTGCAATTGATACATGAGCATTTTGGCCTTGAAGTGCCACCTAAACATATTAAAGTAATTAAGATATGAGATATTTCAGTTACAACGAATATGATCCTGAAAGCCCATTAGCCGACGAAACTGGGGGTTATGTTGTAACATTATCTGAAGAAGAAATCCGCAAAGAGTATTGGCCATACTGGTACGGTAAAATGTGTGAGAAGTTTGGTAAAGAAACCGTGGATCAAAACTATTCGTTTGAGGAATGCCTAGATGATTGGTGCGTGGTGCATTGGGCGTGGAAAGTTTAGTTGTTTACATACAACACCATTGCCATCCTCACCAGGTATGGTACAATTCATGCATTGAAACTTAGAAAGGATTCTAAATGTACGTAGAGGTTTATGTTGATGAGCGAGATGCTTTAGATGAAATTGAAACGGATGTTCTGTATGAAGAATTGAAACGCCGTGGTGAAAATCCTACACATCTGCAAGATAGTTTCATTTCCGAAACTGATATGCGTGAATTGCTTCATTCTATTTGGCACAATCGCCGTAATGGTAAACCGTTTGAAGCGGAACTTGACCAACTGATTTATGGTGTACTTGGAAAGGTAATTTGAAATGAAACGTTTCAATCAATATCAAAAGTTTCGCATTGTAATTAACGAGGTGCATTTCTATACTAATGCCAAAACTATTCGTTATGGTGTTGGCGATAATATGTTTGTGAATATGTCAATTCAAAAAGCACTCGAAGCACTTGAAGCATATCGTGCCGCAAACAAAATTAAAACTGTTGGTCTTGCCGGTTTCTGGGAAGGTCGCAATGTTCAAATTGATATGATTTAAGGATATTTTTATATATTTTTACATTGTTCAAAATGCCAACGTTTCATTATTACATAAGAACCAGATTTTTTACAATGTGGACAAAAAACCTTCACATCATGTTTTGCGTTTTTGTTTCCAATCATTTTATCACGAAATTCTTTAGATTTTTTAATACCTTTTGCACCTTTAGATATATTTAATTTGTGTTCATCTGTTAAACTTTTACCGGTTTTACCAATTGATATTTTCTTTTTGGTTTCTTCCGATAATTTTCTATTATTAAATTTTGATCCAATCGTGCCTTCACCACCCATTGTCATATTGTATCCATTTAAAAATGTATTATACTCTCTAATAAAATACGGTTCCATTATGGTTAGACAATGTTGTATATCTTGTGATTCATAAATTATTTCCCATTCAAAATTATCCCAGCCATATGATTTAATCGCATCATAAAATTTTCTTTTCTTTTTATTGCAATACTTTTTATGTTGACATTTTCTTTGGATCAAAGTTTTAGTTGTAAACCCGATATAAGATTTACCGTTTATTTTGTTTGTGACTTTATAAATTATTGATTTCATTTTTTTGTTATAAATTGAACTAACTTTTGTTTATTTATAAAACTTTTTTCTGACTTGACAATTTTCAACAGTCTGTTACAATAGACACATTCTTTCAAAAGGAGCATTTTATGGGTACAAGGTCACTCACTCTGGTTTATACCGAAGACAATGAAGCCATTATGAATATGTACGCACAATGGGACGGCTATCCGTCTGGCCATGGTGCTGAATTGGCTGCATTCCTCAATTCATTTGAAGCCATCACCAATGGCATTCGTGTTGGTGATGAGCGTAAGACGGCTAATGGCATGGGATGCCTTGCCGCACAATTGGTTGCACATTTTAAAGTTGGTATTGGTTCTTTTTATTTGTATCCAATATCCGCAAAAGATTGTGGCCAAGAATATGAATATCACATTTATAAAGACCGTGTAACCATTCGTTTTGGTAATGGAGAACAATTTTTCACCGGTCCTTGGGAACAATTTCTTAATTTTTGTAATAATCCAGTAGTTACTGAGGAGTAATTGATATGATGCCTGCTGGTCAATACTACATTGGCGACCTCTGTTATGTAATGTCAGATGCCGAATGGGATGATTTTTGTTCTATAACAATTCAGGGGCATCGTTGCCTCAGTGGTGAATTTCTTTTGAATGATGGTCGCCGATTTGCCACGCATCAAACCAAATATGGTGATGGTTTGTACAAAGACCAATTTGGAAATCGGTATGGTGTTGATGCTGGTTTGATTGGTTGTATTCGTATTGACGACATTCGTGTTGAAAAATACAACATAAAAGAACTTGGTGCAATTGTTGAATTCAAAACAGATTTTGTAACATCTTATGAAGATGGTGTTATAAAATTTGGCCACATTTCTATTGATACTGATCCAGAAGAATTTGAAGATGACGATTATTAAACTTACACTAAACAGAGCATTGTTTTCCATGTTGGGTCGCCAGGAACTTGTGGATCAGTGGTGGGAGAACCCCAATAGAGCCTTTGAGGGTAAGACACCCAATGAGGTTTATTGGTCTGGGGAAGATGGTCGGAAAAAAGTTGCAAAATATATAATTGATAACTTGAATCCTGGGTATAGTTGACCGGACTGTGTGAGTACTTTTTTCTGAATTGACTTTTTTCTTGGCTGTGTTAGAATTCTCTTATTGATTGATTAACACAACAAGGAGTTGTTATGCCCCGTGGCGTCCCAAAAGCTGGTTTTCGTAAGACTAAGAACCGTATGGCCAAAGCCAATGAAACCGTGATGGCTAAGGCTGTAGAGTCCCGTTTCTCAATCAACCAGCGTTTCGAATTTGTTGGTGATATGGTGCTCATGCTAGCTAAAGGTGACCAAGCGTCCGTGGTCGTGTCTGGTCCTGGCGGTCTTGGTAAGTCCCACACCGTGGTGGCTGCACTTGAAGCCTCTGGTCTGACTGACGTTACCGTGTTGGATGAGTTTGAGGTTGGTTCCGTGTTGGACACTGCCAAGTCCTATCGCGTTATCAAGGGTTACTCCACACCTAAGGGTCTGTATCGTACACTCTACGAAAACAAGGACGGCGTGGTCGTTTTTGATGATTGTGATTCCGTCCTCAAAGATCCGGTTTCCTTGAATCTGCTCAAGGCTGCACTGGATTCCTATGACCGCCGTATCATTTCATGGCGGGCCGATATGCGTGATGAGGAATTGCCGCAGTCTTTCGAATTCAAAGGTCGTGTTGTTTTTATCTCCAATCTTCCTTCTGAAGCCCTAGACCAAGCTATCATTTCACGCTCTATGGCTGTTGACCTGTCTATGACTGCTGAACAGAAAATTCAGCGTATGCAGTTCCTGTTGGATCAACCAGACTTCATGCCTGAATATGCTAAGAGTTTTAAACAAGATGCATTGAATCTTATCGATTCTCTCCGTGATTCCGTCAAGGAATTGTCGCTTCGTACACTGATTCAAGTTACGAAAATCCGTAAGTCTGCTGGTGCTAAGTGGAAAGACCTTGCAGAATACACAATCGTTGGTTAATAGGAGTTTTAAAATGGCAGAACATATTAAGTGGATTTTTATGGTTGATTGGTTGTGTGGCGATGGTGAAGCCAGAGCTGAAGGAACTGCGGAAATTGTTGCTGATTGTCTTGCTGGGAAAGTTGTTGCAACCACACAACACAAGAGTCTGACCAAATCGGTCAACAATTAAGAAACACTTGCCATTTTCTTTGGCCGTGTTATAATGTATCCATTAACACTTAGAAAGGTTCTATATGTCCCGTATGTCAGAAATTCACATTGAAATTGCCGAACAGATTCAAGGCGGTTCTTTTCCTGATGATGTTGTGGAATTCATAATCAACAAATACGGTTTTCCGTATGATGTTGCTGAGCGGATGGTCTATGAGGTCGAGGCTGACGTAAGCTCTCCTGATGACTCCATGGACGGTGACCATGCATCAGCTCTTGCATCGGCTGGCTTTGGCACCGATGAGGACTATGGTCACTTTGATGACTATAATTACGATTACGAATAATTGTACACTTTTAATAACATTTAAACACTTTTAAATCATGCACTTCAACACCGAAAAACCGACCAAGACTGCTATCTATCTTGTTGACCGTGGCCTGCAAGGCAAATATTATCGACACTATAACGCTGAGACAGATACTTGGTCGCGCTGTGGTTCAGACATTGAGGAGGCAGCTGCCAACATCGGCAAACCTTCACCTGTCGGTTTCTTCCCTTGGATTGGTCCTCTGACTGGTCCTAGCCATGTTTCGGCTGCACCCAAACCAATGCAACAAAAGATGATTGTCGCCGCTGAGGTTGTGGAAAAACCAATCAAGGCACTCAAGAAGGTCGCTGCAGCACCTGCACCAAAGACCAAGAACAAATCGACCACGGATCATCCTGATGGTACGGTTTGGTATCGTGAAGACCGACAAAAGTGGATTGCTATGTGGAACGGTCGCCAAGAGGCTGCACGACCCACTGCTGAGGCTTGTATTAAATTCTTGAAGAAGAAATACAATGTTGACGGCAAAGTAATCGAGAAAGCATAATCATGGATGACTTTGAAGAATTTGATGGCGAAGGTTTCTACATTATCAATTTTCAAAAGATTGTTTCAGATAAAAGCTTTCTGCCTGTTACAAGGCTCTTGGCTGCTGATATGATGGAGAATCCCTACATCACTGTAGGTGATTTTCTAAAAGGTATTTCTGATAATGATTTGGCTCAATTGATGGAGTTGTCGAATGTTATAGAAGAAGAAGACACCGGAGAAGATTTTATTTTGTTGACAGAAATGTTAGCTACAGGTGAGGGACTTTCATTTTCCAATGACGTTGATGAGGTACAGATGCGGGTAAATCAATTTGTCGTTATGTTGTCAATCGAATCCCTGTACAGAAAAGGATTGGTCAAGATTTACCGTGAGAACATGTCCTTTGGTGAAGATATGTACCATAAAATTGTTGCTGAAAAATTAAAAGGTGAAGAAGATTTCTGATTGGAAATATAAATGGAATGACCAAGAGGTCGATGAGGAAACTTATAAGAAGATGGAAAAGGAGCACAATCAATGGGCTCTTGAAGAACAAGAAAAGAAATATCAACCTTCACTGAATCAACCAGTTAAACCTAAAAAAGAAAAAAAGAAATAATCTTATGTCTAGTGTAGAAGATAAAGAAAAACGTGCTCGACGGTTGCAGCGAGACAAACGTGCGGTAAAAAAGCAGACCAAAATTGCCAAGACATATGGCATGGACTATAAACAACCGCATCGATTCGAAAAACACCATGCATTGGATTGTGGTAATCCAAAATGCGTTGTGTGTGGTAATCCTAGGAAAATGTACAATCAAAAAACTATTCAAGAGGATTCCTTTGAACAGACTAAAGATTGGGATCAGAATTAATGGTAACAATCAAAATATTTTGTTGCCAAATTCTGGCAATATGATATAATCACCACATTATTCACTTGGAGTTTTTGTTATGTCTTTGAATCGCAATCAGATTGCTTTTATTCGTGCTGCGGAAAATATTTTTGGTGTTGAATCGGTATTGAGCCGTGATGATATTCAAAAGGTTATTGATGAAGATGATCTACCTTTTCCGCATTGGCTTGTTACAAAGTCCGACTATCGTATCGGCCGCGGTCAATACAAATTGCCAAGTATTGGCACCAAGAAAAAAGAAATTGAAGAAATGACCGTCGAACTTAAAACTCAAGCACAGATTTTTATTCAACCTAAGATGCAAGATTCTGCCGATATTTCTATCCCAGAAACTTATCCCGATTATGTGCCATTTGGTTTTTATAAAGAATTGAATCACATTATCAAATCACGCATGTTCTATCCTGTGTTTATTACTGGTCTTTCTGGTAACGGTAAGACACTCATGGTCGAACAAGTATGTGCCACATTGAAGCGTGAATGTATTCGTGTCAATATCTCTATTGAGACTGATGAAACTGACCTGATTGGTGGTCCCACTCTTATCAATGGCAATATTGTGAATCGTGATGGTCCTGTTATCACAGCTATGAAGCGTGGTGCGATTCTCTTGATTGACGAAGTTGACCGTGGTTCTAACAAGCTCATGTGCTTGCAAGGTATTCTTGAGGGCAAACCGTATTTTAACAAAAAGTCTGGTGAGTATGTGCATCCCGCCCATGGTTTCAACATCGTAGCAACTGCAAATACCAAAGGTCGTGGTTCAGAAGAAGGTCGATACTTGTCACAGATTCTTGACGATGCATTTCTCGAGCGATTCCCTATCACTGTTGAACAGGAATATCCCGATGCGAAAACTGAAAAGAAAATTCTTAAACCTCTTATCAGTGATGAGGACTTCGTTGATAAACTTACTCAATGGGCTGATGTTGTACGCAAATCTTTTGTCGAAGGTGCAACAGATGAGATTATCTCTACTCGCCGTCTGGTTCATATTGCAAAGGCGTTCAAGATTTTCGGTGATCGTATGAAAGCAATCGAGCTCTGTGTGAATCGTTTCGATACAGAAACTAAATTGGCTTTCTTGGACCTCTATTCTAAAGTAGATGGCAAAGTAGAATCACCAACAGCAAACACCTCATCTTCAACAACTTCTGAGGAAATTCCATTTTGATGTGGTTGCCAACAGACCACATTAAGATTTAAAATTTTGTTGGACTTATTATTTGTCTTTGAAAGGATATAAAATGACACACACTATTCGTACTGGTAAACAAAATCGCCATGAAAAAGTTACTGTAACCCTTCTGTCTGGTAAACCAGTTTCTCCAGATGAGATTCGTTCTGTGTTTACTGGCACAGACCAAGAAGCCGTTATGTATCGGCTGTCTACCAACATCTACAACATTCGTAAAGATGGTGGTATCGTGAAGGTACATAAAGAGGGTCGCAAGGTTGTTGCTTATCAGTTGGTTAATTACCAAGAGTTTGATGCCAAAGGTCGTTATGTTGGCACCAAACAATCTGTTGCAACCACTGAAGCAAACCAGGATAAAGCTGAAACTCAAACTGTATGAGCATGATTAATCTATATCGTGGATTGAATGACATTCTTGTTTATTCTGGACAAGAAATCAAGGATCAATTGATTTCACATATTAGATCCTTTAACAAAGGTGAAAGTAAATATAGCCTAGGTTCAGCAGGCTATTGGAATTTCATTCTTGAATTCATCTTTGTTATGTTTGTTAAATGCTTCATCTTCATGGGTTTAATCATGACTGTCACATTGGCAATCATATTCTTTCCATTGAATGCATTTAAAGAATTTTTCGCACAATATTTTAATATCTTTAAAAATGACTACAATGCTGAACACCAACCCGGTCTCACGAACCCACCCAATGTTAAGTGATTCTGACAAGAAAAACATTTTACGTGTAAAGGAAATTATCAAGGAAAAAATTATTTCCGAATGGTTCATGAAGCTTACGATAAACAACTGGGTACTCAGGAAAATGTTTATTTCTGGTGGTTGTTTTGCATCATTGTTGAGGTATGAAGAACCAAACGACTTTGATGTTTATACCAAAGATATATCAGCATGGGAACAAATGAAAGCATTTTTGTTGGAAAACAAAGATCATATTTTGGATATTGATGAGAAATATTCCGATTTTTATGGCCAAGATGGTAAAATGATAACCGCTAACGCCATTACATTAAAGAATAAATTTCAATTCATTCACAAGATTTATGGTGAACCGAATTTCGTGAGACAAAGCTTTGATTTTGTACATTGCAAACCATATTATGATTGTGACGAAGATAAATTGTACATTTCATATGAACAGTATGATGCTTGTATCAATAAAAAATTGATTGTAAACAATCCAAAGGCTGTAACAGTTCATCGAAAAGAAAAATTTACTAAAATGGGGTATACATTTGTCTGATATAGATCCTTCTAAAATAAAAGATATTTTCTTTCCGACGGAAGATTTTCCCATTCATGGTGAATTGTTGGAAGTTTTTATTGATATTGATAATACCGAACAATTTAAATACAATAGTAATGATATTTTTATCGATCAGGTAAAACAAAAATTGGCTATGCAATTAGCAAACAGAATGATATCTTCTAAATATATTTCATTCATGAAAAAAGATAATCCAATGAGGTTTCAACAGAGATATATTGCTAGGATTTTTGTTACAACTGACGATCAAACAAGGATTATTAGGAAAATAATGTCTGAAAAATACAAATATTGAGCTTGACAATTCAACATGGAGTTGGTATAATACCAACATGAAGGAAAATAAAATGAAAATCGCTATCGCTTCTGATCTACACCTTGAATTTGGCACCATCTCATTGGAAAACACCGAGAATGCTGAGGTGTTAATTCTGTCCGGTGATATCTGTGTTGAAAAAGATTTGCTTGAGAAAGATCCTTATGAAATTCGGTTTGATGACAAGTCTTCTAGAATTCATTTCTTCTTTGAAGAATGCTGCTCTCGATTCCCTACCGTTATATACGTCATGGGAAACCATGAACATTATCACGGTGATTATAGCCTCACTGTTGGAAATCTGCGTTCTCGCCTTGGTTACCTATCTAATCTTCATATATTAGATAAACAAATGATTGAGGTTGATGGTGTGTGTTTTGCGGGTGGTACTCTTTGGACCGACATGAACAAGGAAGATCCAAAAACGCTGTATGGCATTAAAAGTTACATGAATGATTATCGTATCATCATTAATAGTGCCGAACAGGTTCATTACAGCACCAGCATTTATGAAATGAAAGAAGATGGCAATTATGACTATGATAAAGTTATTCGAAAAGAATTTCATACAAGGCCTGGAAAGTTTACACCTGAAGAATCGGTGAAAGACCATAAGGCAATGTTACAATTCATCAGAGAATCTATTGTATCTCGTCCCGATATGCCTTGGGTAGTTGTTGGTCATCATGCACCAAGTAAATTATCTACAAAGCCTCAGTATGAGAAAGATGTTTTGGTGAATGGTGCATATAGTTCCGATTTATCGGAATTTATTCTGGATCATCCACAGATTAAACTGTGGACACACGGTCATACTCATCATGAATTCGATTATATGATTGGTAATACTCGTATTGTTTGCAATCCTCGTGGTTATCATAACTATGAAGGTCGTGCAGATGAATTTGAATTAAAATTTGTGGAGATTTAAAATGGATAAAAAATTGTATATGGTTGAAACGATTTCTATTTTTAGGCATCGTTATGTTGTAAATGCAGAACATCCCACTCATGCAGCTGATGAAGTTGTTATGAATGTTGGTGGTTCATATGATGATAAGTGGCAAGAGTTTTCACAAAAACACATTGATGAGGTAATTTCCAGTGTGCGTGAAATTTCTGCGACAGATTACCTCAGAGAGTTTGATGAGGATAATGATTATCTAAAAGATTGGTCGATTGCACAAAAAATGCAATACATTAATGAGATTAAATACGATGAAAATTCTAATAACGGGTAGTAGTGGTTATATCGGCCGGCATCTTTGTCATGTTCTACAAGATGAAGATGTTACCGGCTTAGATAAGTTTTACCGACCACAAACCACTAAACATTTTATTCAACAAAACATTCTCGATTCGAATCCAATCGAGGATGAATATGATGTTGTGGTGCATCTTGCTGCTCTGATTAAAGTTGGTCAGAGCATGAAGTGTCCTATGGAATATTATAAAAACAATGTTACAGGCACACTTAAAGTTTTGGAAAATATTAAGACCAAAAACTTTATCTTTGCATCTACCGGCGCCGCAGAATTTCCACATTTCTGTAGTCCATATGCATTGTCCAAACTACAGACAGAATCATTGGTGCGACAATATTGCACACTAAACAATATTGATTTTACCATCTTCCGTTTTTACAATGTTATTGGTTCTATTGGTTATGAAACCACCAATGTTGATGGTCTGATGTATAATCTTATCAAAGCAAAAGAAACTGGTGAGTTTAATATTTTTGGTAATAACTATGACACCATTGATGGTACTGCCGTGCGTGATTATGTTCACGTTCTGGAAATTTGCCGTGCAATTCAATTTGCAATTAAACGACCATCAAATCTTTTGATAGAGAATCTAGGTTCAGGTACGGGTTATTCTGTACAGAAAATGGTAGATACGTTTAAGAAGGTCAATGGTGTGGACTTTAAGGTAAACTATTTGCCTAGGAGAGAAGGTGACCTCCAGGAAAATGTTTTAAAAAATGTCTCGCCATACATGCAAAAAACATTTACAATTGAGCAAATGTTAAGGATTTAAAATGAAGGTTTATATCAATAATTACCGCAATCACTGGCTTTCTCCATATACAATTTTGGAGAAAGTTCTTTTTTGGAAAGATTGGGATAACATTGAATATGACACACCTTGGGTTGAAAAGTGGTCGGATCGTCTGAATCCTATTTGCAAATGTATTCAATACGTTTTAGATAAAGTTCATCCTCGTGTTAACTATGTCAAGATTGACCGTTGGGATACATGGTCAATGGATCATACATTGTCATATATTATTTTGCCGATGTTGAAACAACTCAAAGAAACAAAGCACGGTGCTCCGTTGGTAGACGATGAGGATGTGCCTGATGAATTGAAATCTACCTCTGCACCACCAAAAGAAAATGAGTGGGACACTGATGCAAATCATTTCGCTCGTTGGGATTGGGTAATGGATGAAATGATCTTTGCATTCGAACATAAGGTGGATGATTCGTGGGAAGATTCTTTCCGTGAAGGTGAAATCGATATTCTTTGGGAGAAATCAGATAAATCATTTTTTAATCCTATTACCAATAAAGAAGAATTCACATATAAAATGGGAAGAGGCCCGAAAGACACATACAAATGTGATTATGATGGTATGCAAAAGGTATATGATCGTATGAACAATGGTTTTCGTTTGTTTGGCAAATATTATCAAGGACTGTGGGACTAATCGTGTCTGACAAATATTTTGTGATTTCTGGTAATAGATCAGAGTACATGGAGTTCGTGCATAAAAAAGTGAATGAATGTTTTCAATCTGGTCAAACAATGATTACATTTTCACACTTCGTTTATGTTGACGGTGCGGAAACCCTGAAAGGATATGCCGACCCAAAAGGATGGTTTGTTGGATCTTGGCGAGAAAAAAAAGGTATCAATGAAATTATTGTGCAATTGTTTTTAGCCAAACGTAATTATGCTTTACGACCAGAGTTTGAAGATATATTGAAAGAATGGAGAGCAAAAGGTAGAATATGAGTAATTATGAAAATCATGCATGGCGAGAATTTAGGGCGGCCGGTTGGGTCGATGAGAACAATAAGTTTATTGATGAAATGCAAGAGGCGATTTGTAAGAATGTGTTAAAGATGCTTGAAATCTTTGCTGATGAAGGACACTCTGGATCATCTGCACCTTATGCAATCAATCTATTCGAAAAGATTGCTTCATTTAAACCACTAACACCTTTGACGGGTGAAGATTGGGAATGGCATGATGTTTCTGAATATAGTGGGAGAGATAACGGTCCTGTATTTCAGAACAAACGATGTGGACATGTATTCAAAGATAACAATGGTGCATATGATATTAATGGTATCGTGTGGTATGATTGGTATACAAACGAAGAAGGTGAGAAACATAAGAGTTATTTCTCCGGTCGAGGAAGCCGGGTACCAGTAACTTTTCCATATGTGCCCAAGACAGAGTACAGAGAATGGATTGAAGAAAAATGATGACATTCTTACATTATTATTCAGCATATAGACGCTTGCAAGAGTGTGAGAAAACTGTAATGATGTTGGCAAAGGATAAGTATACAGAAGAAGGTGTGCCAATCGAAGTACTTGCTCAGAGAGACTTCATCAAAAAAGAAGTTGAGTTTTATAAAGAAAAAAGTACATTTCTCTTTTACTTTTACCTCGCTTGTGTGGTGATAGGTGTGATTGTTTTTACATATTATTTTGGAGTATTAAAATGAGTCTATTTGTTGAAGTGACTTCGGTCGAAAAGAATTGTCCAGTTATTGTTAACTTGGATCACATTGTAGAAATTGCACCTCTCGCTGCTGGCGGTTGTGCGTTGTTTATGTCTGATGGTGCAGGCATGAATTCCAAAATGGTCATGCGAGTGGCGGAAAACTATGACCAGTTCAAACAGTTTGCAATGCAGACAGTGACCGCTGAGGACATTGCTAAACGTTTCCCCAAAAAAGAAAAACCAAAATTTGACGCTGATATTGAAATTCCTACAATTGGAGGTAAAAAATGAAATTTAAATTAGTATGTGAATACGAAGAAGGTGATTTGGTTACACATGAGTTTAACAAAGAATTGTTGAGTGATGTTCTGATGCGTATGCAAGATTTCTTAAAAGGATGCGGATATGTTTTCGATGGCACTCTTGATATTGTGCCTGAAGATGAAATGTTTCCTCCTGTTCAAATTGATTCACAGGATATTGATTTTAATGAAAACCAATTTGTACAAGGACTACAAAAAGAGTATCGTAATTCTGATATAGATCCTGATGGCCGATGTTAATTGAAATGCCCACATTTAAAGATTATGCTTATGGCATAATCGATTGGATTCGTGATGATTGGCGTTCTAATTCTTTTCGCTTTTGTGTTGAGCTTCTTGCTTGGGCAATTAGTATTGGTTGTAGTATTACAATGGCACTCACTGTCCCCAATCCTCCACTTTTGGCTTTGTACCCTATTTGGATTGCTGGGTGCTCTCTTTACGCATGGGCTTCTTACACAAGGAAATCCTTTGGTATGCTTGCTAACTATCTCTTGTTGACGACAATTGATACGGTGGGATTAGCAAGGATGTTAATGTAAATTTAGCTTGCCTTTTTGTTTTGTTTGTGATAGAATTATATTATGAATGCAAATTGGTTTCGTAAAATCGTATCGGATGAATTGCGTGAAATGGTTTTGTGGGCAGGACTTGCCGACAAATATGAGGGCATGAAATCCAAAGAAACAGATAAGAAAGGTAAAACTTTCTATCGGTTAACCACAACTATTGGTGATATTATTGTGTATTCACCTAAGGTAATCTATGTGAATGGACACAAATGTCATTCTGTCAACGAAACGAAAAGACACATTCAATATAATTATGTGCTTTGATTTACTATATAAGATTGTGGTATGTTACCACTTTTAAAGGAGAGTAAAATGTTTGCATATAATTCTTTTATCGATTCATTTCAAAGTGGCAAAAAAATGTTCGTAAACATGTATATTACAGATGAAGAAGTTAAAAAATCACTCAATGCATTTGTTGACACACAAACTGTATTCACCAAACAAGCCATTCAAACAATGGATGATGTTGCATCTCATGTTGTAAAAGATATTAAAGATAAATTTAATAAATGAGGTACAAACTCAGTCAATATCTAAAGTATTGGTGGACACTTTGGGCTAAAGCATTAGGTGAAAAAGCGCACCCCAATGACCACAGAGCCGATAAGATTGCCATCATACGCACTCTTATTGTATTATTGTACATTATCACAAACATTTTTATTATTGCAGGCGTAATCCGCCACTGGTGAATATGAATATTTTTTATCTTGATCCTGATCCAAAAACTTGTGCTGAGATGCACATTTCTAAACATGTCGTTAAGATGATTATTGAGTATGCTCAACTCATGTCAACGGCACACCGTGTAATTGACGGCGAAGAATATACCGACCTGACTGCTAATGGCCGCCGTATTAAACGCTGGCGACTGAATGATGACCGTGAAAAATCTCTAATGAAGGCGTCACACATCAACCATCCGTCTGCTATCTGGTGCAGGTCAAATCGTGATAACTATCTTTGGTTATATCGTATGTGGCATTACCTCTGCAAAGAATATACTTATCGCTATGGTAAAATTCATGCATGTGCAAGGCTTGATGGTGTTCTGTATTTTCCACCGGAAAAAATTATCAAGACTGCTTTTTACCCACCAACACCTGCAATGCCCGATGATGTAAAAATTCCTGGCGATTCACTGAAATCGTATCACAATTACTACATAAATAATAAAAAACACTTTGCTTCCTGGAATGGCAAAGTAAATTCTCGTACTATTCCATCTTGGTTTATTAACACATGATTTATATCTTTTTGAATAAAAACACAAACGAAATAGAAGAGCATATTATGAAATTATCAGATTATGATGATTTCAGAGATAGTAATCCACATCTAGAAAGATATTTTTCTCCCGATAATCTTCCTGGGTTTGGTGACGGTATGCGTATGAATGTTCCCGGTGCAGGCAAGGCCGATTCCACATTCGAAAAATACGTTATCAACCGTATCAAAGAAACTGTACCAGGTAACAACCTGGTTCACAGGCACAAAACTAAAGCACCAAAGGAATGGTAATGATTGCTGCTTTATTTTTGCCTAAAAATTTCACCGGTAAAAGTGAAAAACCTGTTACGACCAAAAAGAAACAAATGGTCGAACAAAAAAACAATAAAAAAATACCAGTACTTTTGAAGGGGAGAGTTGATGGCTACAGCAAAAAAGAAGACAGCGGCGGCACAGGCACAATCGCAACATTTCACACTCAAAACGATAAAGCCATTAACAGAAAATCAAAGAAAAACATTTGAGGCATATGAAGGAGATAACAATATAGTTCTATCAGGTTCGGCAGGTACAGGTAAATCTTTTCTTGCGTTGTATCTTTCTCTTAAAGAGATTTTAACAACAAATTCATATTATGATAAGATTGTAATCATCCGGTCTGCTGTTCCTTCACGGGATCTTGGTTTTGTACCCGGTACATTGGAAGAAAAATCCAAAATTTACCAAGAACCATATATGAACATTGTGAATGAACTAATTGGTCGTGGTGATGCATGGCATTTTTTGTTCAATAAAGAAATTTTACAGTTTCAGACAACAAGTTTTTTAAGGGGTCTCACTTTTAGAGACTGCATTATTATATTTGATGAGTTTCAATCGGCAACTTTCCACGAAATCGACTCTGTATTGACACGGGTTGGTGAAAATTGCCGATTTATATTATGCGGTGACTATGCACAAAACGACCTAAATATAAAGAAAGAGAAATCTGGTTTTGAAGATGCAATTAAAATTTTGAACAATATGCATGATATTTCGCACATTAAATTTGGGTTGGAAGATGTGGTACGAAGCGGATTCGTTAAACAATACCTAATTCAAAAAGAAAAACTAAGATTGTAACTTCTCATTTCATCTAAATATTAGAAACATTTCTAAAAAATGGAGAAAAAATGCCCGTAACACTATCATCAATGGGTCTAAAAACTGATATACCCTTCATTGCAACAGCGACAGCAATTACCACAAATTACACATTAACATCCGGTTATAATTGGTTGAGTGCTGGACCTGTGACGATAAATAATGGCGTCACCGTAACAATTAACAATGGTGTAGTTTGGGTTGTGACCTGATATAGGAAATTAAATGTCTACAGTAAGAGT